>WBZU01000587.1_pt1 | contig 30768 bp, 27 predicted proteins | sample 5204311 | NCBI WGS metagenome assembly WBZU01 (sample SAMN12344359, study PRJNA552823) | activated sludge metagenome | biome: Activated sludge suspended growth; feature: Nitrification reactor; material: Wastewater; isolation source: activated sludge from nitrification reactor of wastewater...
CCGCGACCGAAACGGCCGCAGGCGCGCTCTTTGTCGTGGGCACGCATGGTGCAGCCGAGATGATGCTCGACGCGGAAGGCAAACCTCGAGGTTCCCACACGACAAACCCGACGCCCTTTCTGTACGCCGATGCCCGGGACGAAGGTTCGTCACTTGCAACAGGCGGGCGCCTTGAAGACGTAGCCCCGACGATCCTCGACGTGTTGGGCATCCAAAAACCCGAAGGCATGACCGGCCGGACGTTGCGTTGCCCACGGTAGGAGGAATCCCTCGTGCCGAGCCAATCGGGTCCGTATCGAATTCGCGAATCGCTGGCTGAAGGCACCTTCACGTCCCTTTCGCGTGCGACCCATGAGCGGCTCGGGCGGGTCGTCTTACTGAAAACGATCAAAAAAAATCTGGCGGAAGGATCGCCATTTGCTGCGGCGCTGGAGCGCGAAGCGAAAATCTCGAGCCGCCTGACGCATCCATCCCTTCCACGTCTGCTCGAAGTTTCTCCCGACGCACCTCCGACCTGGATGGCCTTGGAAAACGTCGACGGGCCGTTTCTCGCGGCATTGCTGCAAAGGACCCCGCGCGTCGAGATGGTCGCCGCGGTCGCGATCGCGGTCGAATTGGCATACGGCTTGGGTCACGCGCATGCGCAGCATATCGTGCATCGTAATGTCGAACCGCATGGAATCATGATTGCGCGCGACGGACGTGTGGTTCTTTTGGATTTTGGTTTGGCGGAAGACACCAATACGACGACCAGGCTCCAATATGATTCGGCAGACGGCCGTTATGGGCATCGTTATACGGCGCCGGAGCAAATCATGGGAGAACCGGCCACGCCCGCGTCGGACGTATTTTCTTTGGGCGTGCTCCTCTACGAAATGCTCTGCGGAAAAGGCCCGTGGGACGAAGGAAAACCATCCCCCACGGAGTTGTCGCGACGTATTCGCGGGGAAGACCCCGCATTACCGTCCACGCACGGCCTGCGTTTGCCGAATGAGCTTCTACACATCGTTATGCGTTGTCTTTCCAAACGCCCGGAAGAACGTTTTGAAAACGGAACCGAGCTGGCCAAAGCGCTCGAAGAGGTCTTGGATGCCTCGACTTCGTCCGCTTCCGCCACGCTCGTGATGCAGACATTGGCCATTGCGGGGCTTGGTGAATTGCCGACGGACGACAAGCTCCGGCGAAAACGCAAACGAACGCTGGGTGAGCGCCCTCTTCGACAACTGGCCGGCAGATTGGGATTGTTATCGCTGCTCATCATCGGCGGCGCGGTGGTATTCGAGGTTTTTTTGCGCGATACGAAGATTTCTGCGATCGCCGAAGAACGATTGGCCGGATCCGAGCGTGGATATATTCGCGTCGTGGCGCATCCGTGGGCGGATGTATCCGTGGACGGGCGATTCATCGATGCCACGCCCATGGCCAAACCCATCGTCGTCTCGGCGGGAAGGCATTACGTCACGTTCAAGCATCCCAATGCACCGGATGAACAGAGGGAAATGACGGTTGGGTCAGGACAAACGGTCTTCGTGGATGTCACCATGCGAATCGACCGTCGAACCATCGACGCCGGCGTGGACGCCTCGAATGACGCGACATCCACACCGTAATCGATGCGTTGATTCTCGATTATTGACGGCGCAGCAAAGCTTCGAGGGCCAAGAGGGGTCTTTGTCGTTTTTCGGAGAGCTCCCCGGAGCAAGCGCCCGATCCGCGTTCGAGGGATCGGCAAACGTCGGGACGCATTGGATAGATGCGACAAACGTATCGACCGCTCGGTTCGATGGAAAGAGCCGCGCAATGGCCTTCGTCGATTTGCATGTAACATCGATTGCCGATGAAATGCGTGAGCGCCCGGGCGTTGTCGTCCATGCGCTCGTAATCGACACCGAAGACGCGAATGTATTCAGGGAGCGTGGAGAAGCAGCAAGTGCCGCAAAGCAGGCAATCGGAGGGAATGGGGGGCGGGAGGTTCATGAAGGACGAACTGTCGTGATTACGGACACGATGAGGGGCAAGAACCGCCGCAATCGACGCCCATTTCGTCGCTATTTTGGACCCCGTCGTTACACGCGGGAGCCTCGCAATAGCCGGCTTTGCATACGCCGCTCTTGCAATCGTTGGGTACGAAGCATGGAGCCGTCGCATCGCATGCGGCACAATCCGGACCGCCGCAATCGACACCCGTCTCTTTACCGTTCGGCACGGTATCCATACACGAGGCGATGGAGCACGTGCCGCCTCCGCAAACGCCGCTGGCGCATTGTGTACCGAATGTGCAGGTTTTTCCGTCCACACACGGAAGACACGAACCACCGCAATCGATATCGCCTTCGCCGGCATCTTTCGTGCCGTTGGCGCACTTGGGACCGACGCACTTATTCATTTGGCAAACGAACCCGCCGGCGCAGCCCTGCACGCCCTCGATACACGTGACGCACGAGCCGCCGGCGTCGCAAATCCCTTGGGAACCGGTCGGCGTAATGCAGAGCGTCCCTTGAGCCACGGGTTCATGGGTCAATACTGTGTCGGTACAAACGTCGGTGGTGCAATCTTTGGCATCGTCGTACGGATCGTTTGCCGGAACTTGGCCGATATTGAAGGTCACGTCGCATTGACGTTCGATGCAATCGCCATAAAGCTGCGAAGGCAAAGGCGTCCCCGGGGGTTGCAAACCCTTGCGAATGCATTTTCCACTTTCGCAAGACGGTTCGCCGCAGAAATCCGCGGCGCCGTTGTTTTTGCAATCGGCGGCCGTCGTGCATTCCGGCGGCATTCCGCTGCTGCTGCTCGCGCCGCCGCCCGCGCCGCCATTGCCGGCATCACCGCCCGCACCGGCGGCTCCACTGCTCGAACTGCTGCTCGTTTGCTGCTGTGGTTTGGGATCATCGCTGCATCCGGCGAATTGAACCCCGACGAGGCCCAAAGCGGCGGCAATCAACCAAGCTCGTTCCAGTTTCATGACAAGTATTCCTCCCGTGCCGCGCCCGGCGCGGCGAATGGTTTACCCACGAACGTTGAATTCATCAATCGCCGCGACATTTTCGGCCTTCCTACGTCGCGACGAACTCCCTGCATTACGGCGATACACGTGGTGTCGTCATCGCCCGACGAAATGGATCGGCACCATTTCTGTGCGGATCACGGGCAGAGGACCGGACACGGTCCGCCGCAATCAATGCCGGCTTCACCTTGATTTTGCGTCCCATCAAAGCAATCCGGTTCCCCGCAAATGCTGGCGATGCAAACCCCAGATTGACAATCGGCCGGAACCCGACACTTTTGCCCCGAGCTGCATTTCTTGGAGTCCTTATCCGCACACGATCCGCCGCAATCAACGTCGGTTTCGTCACCATTACGAGCCGAATCGGCGCAGGTCGCGGCAATGCACTTCATCGTCCCCATATCGCATGATCCCATGCAATCCGCATTTTTGATGCACGCCAAACCATCGACGCAGGCGGGGCATTCCATACCGCCGCAATCGACATCGGTTTCCATGCCGTTTTTCGCCAAATCGCCGCACGTGGCCGGATAACATCGACCACTCGGAACATGGCAAACGTTCGACAAACATTCATCATTCGCCGAGCATTCGATGCAAGTCTTCAACATCGGGTCGCACTTACCCATCACGGCGCTCCCCGCGGGCGTGCACATCGTGACGTTCGGATCGAGCTCGGCGGGTTTTGACGGATCACATGTTTTCAGCAAACAAGGATTCATCCAGTCATAAACATCCCCAGGATCGTCGACGAATGTGATTCCGCCATTACCATCGCACACAGCTATTTTGCAATCACCCTTCAGCTGAGGAAGGACGTTGGCGCCCATTGCGTCGTTTTGCCAAACGCACGAGCCGGCATTACATCCCGTTGCGTTCTTACATTCGTATTTCGGACAATCCGTGACGGTAACGCATTCCGGTGTTCCGCCCATTCCGCCCGTTCCACTGCTGGTGGAGGACGTGGACATCATTCCGCCGTCGCCACCCGCGCCACCACCGCTGCTACTGGTACTGCTGCTGCTGCTGCCGGCGTTGGGGTCGAGCACGTAATTTCGATTCTCGACGCACGCCAAAGGCGCGGCCACAGCCCCAAGCACAAGCGGAACGATCATGAGCCAAGAAATACGCTTCATCGAGGGCTTCTCCCTACCCTGCCCATGCGTCCGAGCGCACGGAGGGCTTGTCCGGGCACACAAGGTTGATTACGTATCCCGACGAAAGACAGCACCACTTCCGGAAGTGACCGCCTTGCATCGAACTCGCCCGGGTTGGTCGTCGGAACACGATTGTGATGATGGTAGCGAACGCGATGCATGAACGCGAGTATCTAGACAGGTCGCCGGCACAACGCCACAACTCGCCCCCTGCGACGTTCCCTTCTCACCACCTCCGAAAACTCGACACTGACGCGCAACGCATTGAAGGCTACGATGGAGCATCATCGAGATGACGTCGCTGAAAGTGGGTGATCGAGCACCCGATATCTCCGCCAAGACAAACCAAGGGACACAGTTCGTGTTGTCCGAACAAACCGGACTGTGCACGGTCGTCTACTTTTTCCCCAAAGCGTTCACTCCACACTGCACCCGCGAAACGCAAACTTTCTCGGATAACTTCAACGAACTGCTCCTGGCCGGTGCCAACCTCGTCGGCGTCAGTACGGATGAGTTCGACACGCAGTGTCGGTTTGCCGGCGAGCTGCACGTGCCCTTTCCACTCATCGCCGACTCGGACAAACGCATCGCCAAAGCCTACGATGTCCTGTGGCCCCTCGTGGGTTTGGCCCGGCGCTACACCTTCGTCATCGGCGAAAACCAAATGATCGAAGCGATTTTTCACCACGAGTTCGATGTTCAGCAACATCGCGACAACGTCCTCACGTTCGTCAACGCGCGCTTCGAATCCCAACGACCTCCGATCGTTCGCGACGCCTGAGCCCCCAACGCCGGCGCCAACGTCACCGACTCCGAGCCTTTCGCTCGCGCTTCTCGCGCTTCTCGATCACCGCCGCCGCCCGCTTGGCCATCACCCGCGCCGACGGCGGACGCCCGGGCAACGGCGCTTGCTCGGCATGATGCTCTTCGATCGCTCCCGGCTCGAAACCCAACTCGAAAATCGTCACTTCCCGCTGCCCGCGTTCCCCAAGACGCAAGGGCATCACGGATGCGCCGATCCCCGCTCCGACGTACACCGCACCGGGATGCTCTCCGCCGTTTTTCCGACTGCCGTACAAGCCGTGAACGTACTTGTGCCCGGCCAGTTTGCCGAGCGCCAGTTCGTGCAAACGCGCGAGCGTGATTTGTCCCGCATGGGTGTGTCCGGACAAAACAAAGGGAATCCCCTGAAACCAAAGGGCATCCGCTTCTTCCGCGATGTGCGACATCGCGATCGTCGGTACGTCCGAACGTAACCCCTTCAGCGCTTCATCACGGCGCGCATGCCCCGTGTACGCATCATCGAGGCCCACGACTTGCAACATTTGATGCCGAAGGCCGATGATCGTGTGGCGATTGTCCAGAACCTCGGCTCCCCCACGCCGAAGGGCATGCCGCACTTCTTCAGCTCCCGACCAATGATCGTGGTTGCCCAGAACCGCCATCACCGGCGCCTCGAAACGCGAAATGAGGTACTCGAGCCGATCGAGGTACTCCTGGCTGTGACAAACGAAGTCGCCCGTGAGCAACACGAGGTCGGGCTTCTCCTCGTTTGTCAGGTCCGTCGCCGCAAGCTGGATGGCCCACGGCGTCACTCGGCCGACGTGCAGGTCCGTCAAGTGCGCGATACGCAAGTGCGAAAGGTGTTCGGCGTAATGCGCCGGACCGGCAAAACGCCGCACTTGAATCCGCTTGCGAGCTCGCGCGATCGCCGCATCGGAGGGGCCGTCGTCATCGCCGGGCATGCGCCCGGAAACCTCGGGAACGGTGGGAGCACCGCTGGGGGGAGAACCTGTCGACACGTCGCAAAGTATAGGGCGGCAACGTGCACGAGCTACCTCTGTCTCCATGTCGCGACAGGTCCGCAACGACGTAGCCCGATCTCGGTCCGCGAGCCTGGATAACTTCCGACATGCGAAATCCGTCGGCCCGAATCGTTGCGTTTACGACAGCGGTGTTGCTGAAGGCACGATCACGCTGGAGTTCACCCAAATCACGCCCCGCGACACACACTCTCGCGACGCCGTCATCACCTCACGAAGTCACGCACCGTGGCTCGGTTCGCCCGCAAGCGTCGACAACGAACGACGGCCTGACATTCGACAAGCGCTTCGACACCGCACGGTTGTTTGTCCCAACGATATTCGTTTGAGCTGCAACGATATTCGATACGCATCGTGATCGCTGCGTCCCACTTTCTTTCCGGCGCGAACTGCGAGCGCCGAGAACAACGAGTCTGCGGCGCATCGAAGACGCGGAGGTTTGTCTTACCGACATCCCTCGACGCCCGGTCACTCGATCCAAGACGCACGCGTCGACGGATTCGTCAGGTGAAACGTCGCGTCGGTTCTTGGAAAGAAACTCGACCAGGGAGCGTTTGTCTTGACACACATTCGTGGAGCTGTTCGGTCGGGCGACGTGCCGTCGGCAGCGCAGGCGGCGTGTTTGCGGCGATGTCCGGCCCTTTCTCGGCACCGACGCGAGGCATTTACGAGCAGGCCACAATCTTCTCGTGCATTTCTGCTACCGTCCCGACGCGATGGCGGTAGATCCCTCAACCGAGAACGTCGACCGTTCGACGGCCACCGAACGCCGTTCCATTTGGCGTACGGTGCTTCCGTTTGTCGTGGCGCTGGTGCTGGTCGGGTTTGTCCTTTCCCGCCTCGACCTTCACGCATTCTTGGTTCATCTGAAACGCGTATCCTCGCCGTTTTTCTTTCCTGCGGTCATCACGTTCGTCATTGCTTTGTGTGCCGCCGACAGTTTTGCCACGGTGCTCGTTTATCGGGGTTCCGTCGCGAATATCCGATTTCGTGATTTTTTCATTCTTCGCGGCGCCTCGTATTTGCCTTCGATTTTGAACCATCATCTGGGCCAAGCCTTCATTACGCTGGCCTTGGCGCGCATTCATGGAGTGGCCTTGGCCCGCGTCGCCGGCGCGACGCTCCTCGTGTACGCGTCGTGGATGGGCTGCATTTTGGGCCTGGCTTGTATTGCGATTCTGCTCGTGGGAAAACCATTGGTTTGGCTCGCCGCACCACTTGGAGCCGGAATCGTCTATTTGATCATTTTACAAATTCGTCCGGCTCGATTGGCCCAAAATCGAGTCCTCGCGCCGCTCTTCGAAGCCGGCGTGAAGGGCCATTTGGTAGCTCTCGCGTCACGTTTGCCGCACCTCGCCGTCCTTTTCCTCGGTACGTGGCTCCCATTCTGGTTTTTTGACGTCCGTATTCCCGTCGAAGCGGCATTTACGTACGTCCCGATCATCATGGTCGCCGTAACGTTGCCTCTGACGCCCCAAGGTTTCGGAACACGCGACGTTCTTGCGGCAACATTTTTCGAGCCTTATGGCCCCGCAGGTTCACAAGCCGATCGACTCGCCGCCATTGCGGCGTGCACCACGGCGTGGGGCATAGCGATTACGCTCGTCGATATCGTCTTCGCCCTGGCCCTGTTACGTCTTTTGCCGGTGCGACTCACGGACATCCGCACGGCTTCGTCGGCCGAAACAACCAAACTCGATGAACCCGCGCATCACGAAGCCGAACGCTCGTGATGGCTGGTTTTTCCTGAAAACAAGCGGGCGAATTGGGTCACGCCCGTCAATGGATCCATTCGCGGCGTAAAACCCAATTCGCGCGCCGCTTTGGATGAATCGTAAATCACGTCGCGCGTCAGCATTTTCACCACGAATGGCGTGATCGGCGGTTTTTTCTTCGTTCTCGAAACGGAAAAGCCGATCTCGAGCGACTTCGCGAGCGCCATGGCCGCCGCATAAGACAAGCGAATCCGCGGCGGAGGCAATTCGGCAGCTCGCGCAACGGCTTCGAATACTTCAGCCACCGACGGCGGACGTTGATCGACGGTATCCATCACATTGAAGGCTTCGCCCGTGAGATCCGGACGAAGCGCGGCCGCCAAGACCACATCGACGACATGGTCGACCCACACGACATTCAATGCGGCCCGCCCCTCGTCAATCAATACGGCCATCCGCCGCTTCAACATCGTGAGGGCCCGAGGCATGAAATTATGGTCGTACGGCCCGTAAATGATGGGCGGTCGAACGGCGATTACGGACAAACCCAATTCTTTTCCACGCTCGAACGCAATGCGTTCGGCGAGCGTTTTGGTGTCTTCGTACGGCGTCCCCGGCAGTCGCGTCGGCCAAGCTTCGGTCACGCGGCCTTTTTCGGGCCGCCCGTACACAGCCGTCGACGAAAGGTTCACGACGTGCGAAACGCCTGCTTTCGTGACGCATTCAATGGCCCTGCGCGTGCCCTCGACGTTGACGCGCAACATCTCGTCGCGACTTGCATTGTCCCCGACGAGCGCCGCCGCGTGAATGAACACGTCCGCTCCACGGGCCATCTCCACGAGCGCCGGCGCGTTGTCGAGGTCCCCGGGAACGATGCGTACGCCGAGACGTTCGAGGCTCCGCGCATCCAGACGCGATGGATCACGTACGAGGCCGGTCACTTCATGGCCTCGTTCACGCGCGAGCTCGCACAAACGACGTCCAACACTGCTCGTCACACCCGTGGCGGCGATTTTCATTCGCCCAGCGTGCCATGAGCCATCCGTGCGCGGCTACAGGCGATTGCGGACGTTTGCCGCGCTAGCAGCCCGTTGATTTATCTGCTCGCACCCGAAATCGTCGGTCGACATCGCTCGAAATACCTGCGCATTCCTCGCTCTGTCGCCCTAGCTTTCGGGCGCTCGCGACGATAATTCAACGGGCTGCTAGGACGTTGATCGCGGTCCCTTGCTCGGAGGCGGAGGAGGCAGACTCGACGGGCGATCGTCAGTTCCTGGAAGTTGCGAAGTCCGCTCGGCAGGTTGGGGCGGCACACTCGACATGCGGTCTCGTCCCCCCGGAGAACTCGGACGTTCAAACGGCAGAGGAGGCAACGACGAATGCCTATCGCCCCGCGTGCCGGTGGAAGCCGGTGCTCGTTCGATCGTGTGCATCTGAGACGTGATGCTTCGCTCGCCGCGTATGTTTGGAGCGGACAAACGCTCGAAGCCGGGAATCGGTGTGGGTCTACGCGACATGGCGCCGCCACTTCCGCGCAGATAGTCGAGCGCGTCGGTATCGTCTTGAAAAACCTCGCCCACCAAGTTGGCTTCTCGAAAATGACGTTTGACCTGCAACGAGCTCACCGCGGAACGAACGACGACGGCGACGGATTTGTACCCGCGCAACAAACGCGGCATCGCGCGACGGAGAGCTTCTTCGAATGGTTCGTCATTACGCAACTGGCTTTCGCGCCAATCCAAGCAAAGACCTTTTCGGTCACGACCCAGGCGATCGAGGACGAGGTTGACGGAGTCCATGTCCCGTTCCATCGCCGGAATATCGGGATAGTCGAGCGCTGATCGTTGAATGCGAACGATGGTGCCCGCGCCATCGACATGAACGGTGGAATAAGGGGATTGGAACGCAATCATGTCGCGAGGCGGAGCATGGCATAGGCGTCGATGATGCGCGACTTTCTGCACGAAAAAGTCGTGCTCGAAAATGCGTCCGACTTCGCCCGGACACGTCCGTACGGACATACGGGCAAACGCTTCGAAGATCGTTCGTTGGTCGTCAAAGCACTCGACAAACCACCGGTCAGGGCAGCGTGACACACACGCAGGTATTGCCGATGCAAGTGCCGAACTTCATTTGAAGAATGCAGGTCGACGTGCACACGGCGGGCTCGCACGTGCCTCCGCCGCCGCTGCACGTGCCGCTCATGCATGTTTGTCCAGACGGACAATCGGTGTCCTTGCAGCACGCGGACGAACACACGCACGAGTATCCGCTCGGCATGTACCCCGCGTTGCACGCGACATCGCACAAGCCTTGCGCGGTGCACGTCGGCGATCCGTTTTGCACGGCCGCACAAGGGTTGCATGTTTGGGAAGTAAAACAGCCGCTTGCCGGAGTGTTGCCCGTACAAATGCCCGAGCACGAATGTTCCGGCGCGTTGCACGTTGGTCCGCCCGAACTGCTGCTCGAACCTCCGCCGGACGAACTGCTGCTCGATGAACCGCCCGAACTGCTCGAGGACATCGAGCCGCTCGACGAACTGGTCGACGAACTGGTCGACGAACTGGTCGAGGACATCGAGCCGCTCGATGAACTGCTCCCGGTCATGTCTTTGCCGCCATCGCCGCTCGAAGAGCCGCCTGCACCACCATCACCACCCACGCCGTCGCCGGGTTCGAACCCCGGCCCGGTAGGAGTTGCACAGGCTCCGACAAACCCAAGAACGAATGCCGCAAAGCCAAGTTTTCCAGCGCTCACGCTCGCCTCCGTTCACGTCCGCGTCAGGATGGAAATCTTCGCTCGTTCATCCGGGAAAGAAAACAACTCCTTCATTTTCGAGGTCGGAAATTCAGCTTGTTCGCCCGTCGTGCCCGACGCGACACGACGAACGGATCCCGAAAGAGCAAGGTGGTAGGCTCGCAGCGAACTTCAACGGCATCGTGAGATGGTGGGATGAGAGAAATCGTATTGCCCGGGATCGACGCCTACGTCGAAGCGCACACGAAACCCCGACCCGACATATTCGACGAACTGCGCGAGACAACCTACGCGTCGATGCAGTCGCCGCAGATGCAAGTGGGTCGCGTGGAAGGAACGTTTCTCGAGATGCTCTGCACGCTGATGGGTGCGCGTCGAGTGCTCGAAATCGGTACGTTTACCGGCTATTCCGCGTTGTGCATGGCGCGTGCTCTTCCCGACGACGGCGAAGTCGTCACGCTCGACATCAACCCCGAAGCGACCCGCATCGCCCAATCGTTCTTCGATCGAGTTTCGTACGGAAAGAAAATAAAAATCGTCCTGGGCGACGCCTTGAAGTCCATTCACGACCTCCCCAAAGACCAGCCGTTCGATCTCGTCTTCCTGGACGCCGACAAGGAGCGTTATTCACAGTATTTCGAGCTCGTATTACCTCTGCTTCGCCAAGGCGGTCTGTTGATCGCCGACAACACGTTGTGGAGTGGACGAGTGCTTTCGCCTGTCGCGGCAACGGATTTGGCGATCACGCGGTTCAACGACCTCGTGACGAAAGATCCACGCGTTCAGAATGTTTTGCTGTCGGTGCGCGACGGGATGATGCTCGCCCGCAAGTTGTAAATGAATCACCCGGCTATGAGGAACCGATGCTGCTCGTCGTAGATGTCGGCAATACGAACATTTCTTTTGGTGTATTCGACGGGACAAACCTCCGCGAACACGTCCGTTGTGAAAGTGCCCGCAGTCGAACCGCGGATGAATACGCGGTGCTCGTGCGCCAAATGCTCGCGCTCCGCGGGCTCGATCACCGGCAAATCGAAAACGCGATCATCGCCAGCGTCGTCCCGTCGTTGACGGACACGATCGTCGAGGTGGTGCGTCGAGGGTTTGGCCGAGAAGCGCTCGTCGTCGGTCCGGGCATCAAGACCGGGATGTCGATTCTGTATGAGAATCCGCGCGAAGTCGGGGCCGACCGAATCGTCAACGCCGTCGCGGCGTACGAGTGGGCCAAAGGCGGCGTCATCGTGGTGGACTTTGGAACGGCCACGACGTTCGACTGCGTGACGCCCAAAGGTGAGTACCTGGGCGGCGTCATCACTCCGGGCGTTCAGATCAGCGCCGAAGCTTTGTTTTCTCGCGCCGCACGTTTGTCGCGAGTCGAAATCGCGTTACCTCCCAAGGTTGTCGGGAGAAACCCGGTGCACAGCATGCAATCGGGCATCGTGTACGGTTACGCGGGACTCGTCGATGGCCTCTGCGCCCGTCTCATCCGCGAACTCGATTACCCCTGTCGAGTCATCGCGACCGGAGGTCTCGCGCGACTCATTGCACCTCAAACGACCAGCATCGAAGAGACGGACGACAACCTGACGCTCACCGGATTGCGGCTGCTTTTCGAGCGAAACACGTTGAGCACCAAGGGTGCCTCGCGTGGAGGCGGCGACGTTTGATCCGACGTCCGCTTGTCTGGGCCGCACTCTTGCTCGTGGTCACGACAGCGCTCGCGCTCGTCGGGGGCACCGAATCGATTTCCCTCGAACGCGCGTTCCAAGCGGAAGGTTTGGACCGGACAATCCTGCGTGATGTGCGTCTGCCGCGCGTGGCCTTGGCCGCCCTTGCGGGAGCCGGGCTGAGTACCGTCGGAGCTGCGTTTCAAGCGCTTTTGCGTAATCCGCTCGCCGAACCGTACATCCTTGGCGTCTCCGGAGGCGCGGCGTTTGGCGCGACAACCGCCATCGCGTTGGGGCTTGGCACGGCGACGTTCCTCGGCGCGGCGCTGTTGCCGGTGGCTTCACTCGTCGGCGGGCTCGTTGCGACGTCGCTCGTATATGCGATCGCGCGTTCCACACGCGGCGGTTCGTCAAGTACGACGATTCTTCTCGCCGGCGTGATGATCAATTCGATCGCCGCGGCGCTCATCACGTTTCAGAAAGCCCTCGTTCCTCCATCGCGTGCACAGCAGCTTCTGCGATGGCTCGTCGGGTTTGTCGATTTGCCTCACTTGCCCTCGTTGGCAGCCGGCTCGGTGTACGTGGCGATTGGTTGCGCGGTCTTGCTTCAAGATGCGGCCCGGCTGAACCTCTTGGCGCTCGGTGACGAAACCGCGGGCACATTGGGCATGGATGTGAAGAGGCTCGAACGACGGGTCTTCTTCGCCTCATCGTGCGTCGTCGGAGCCATCGTCAGCATGACGGGACTCATCGGCTTCGTGGGGCTCGTCGTCCCGCATGCGGTGCGCGGCTTGATTGGTTACGACCAACGACGCGTGATGCCGGTGTCGCTGTTGGCCGGAGCGGCCATGGTGGTGGGTTGCGATTTGCTGGCGCGCATCTCGTTCCGCTCGTTGGGTACGGAACCTCCCGTCGGCGCCGTGACCGCAATCATTGGAGGACCAACGTTTTTGTTTTTGCTGCGAAGGAATTCGCGCTGACGTCAACCGGCCATTGCGCGGCCGAGCGCGGGCCTCGCCATGCACCGACCCACCCACGCATTGATGTTCGCGTAGCTGCCGGTGTCGATGCCGAGTCGCGCCATGAACGGCACCAGAGAAACGATCGACACGTCGACGAGCGAGAAGTCGTTTCCGAGCATGTACTGTTTGCCCGCCATCTGTGCGTCGAGAATCCCGAGCGCGGTGTGAATGTCGCTCTTGGCAGTTTCGGCGGCCTTGGCGTTGCGTTCATCCGCGGCAAACCGCTCCGACGTGTTGCGCATGAAGCGGAACAAAGCTTCGGTCAGGGTCACGCTGCCCCACGCCATCCACTTGAACGCCACGGCACGCGCAGGACTCGGCGTCGGGAAGAGCCCCTTGTCCACGCCAAACCGTTCACCCAGGTACAAGAGGATCGCGAGCGATTCGAAGATCGGCTCGCCTTCGGCGACGAGCAGCGGGACTTTGCCGTTGGGGTTGAGCGCCAAATACTCAGGCTTTTTTTGATCACCCGCGGCGAGATCGATGCGGATCTTTTCGTAGGAAACGCCAAGTTCTTCGAGCGCCCAGTGGATGCGCGTCGCGCTCGACATAGGCGTGTAATAGAACTTCAAATCACTCATGCGAACCTTCCTTGTTCGAGTGAAGCGAGATTGTCCGACTCGACTTCACCCTGCAAGCAAAGGCTCACTCGCGGTCGTGCATTCCACCCATGTCGTCTTCGATGGGCATGGCCGCATCGACTTCCACAGCGTTGCCCACGAGCGGCAGCAACGGTTCGTCCTCGGTCCATCCAACCGTCACGCTGAGCAACGGCTCACGATCTCGCTTCGTTTTGCTCAGGCTCACGGTGGCGGCGATCCCGCGAAGGGTCATCGGTTGAGCCGCAGCACGCTCGTTCGAGATCAACGCTTGGGGGGCTGAGCGACGCGTCTCGAGCGCTCCGGACACACGCACCAAGGAACCGTTTGTCGAATTTGCATCGAGGATGAGGCGGGCGTGTTGACAACCGACACTGCCGAACTTCCCGAACGCATCCACATAGACAAACCGTTGCGGCGTCGGGAAAACGACGTGGAGTTTGCCTTCGGTGCGGAAACCGTAGACGAAATACCCGGCGGGTCCTTTGCCCAGCAACGTGAGCGGAACCTTCGTCGAGCGGACTTCACGCGCTCCGAGCGAGTTCATGTCGACCCAACCGTCGACGACTTCGAGAAATGGTTTGTCCGTTCCCGAGCCGACGAGCTTCTCGGTGCGCATCGGAAATGCGCCGGAACCAACGCGAATCGTCGCGCTCGAATTGCCCGAAACGCCGGCTCCGGGCGCGAGGGAGCCCAGGTTGATGCACCGGCCATCCGATGCCGCGACGGACCCGAATTGCCGATGATCCGCCTTGCTGACTGCAAGCCCCTCGATCGTGTCCGTCGAAGACAAACCTTCGGGAGAATCTTTGGGATGCAACATGTCGGGCAAACGTGTCTCCGGCACCGATCCGAACGTCGTGGGGTTTGCCGCAAACACCGCAGAAGGCACGAGTGTCGAAAAGACAAACGCGGTCGCCAGGAAGGTTTGTCGAGTACGCATCACAAGCTCCTCAAGTACGCTTCGAGCGCGGTGAGATCTTCCTGAGCCAAGTGCTTCGTGTGCCCCATTTTGCCGTCCGAATCGAGGAGCAGGGCGCGGAGCGTCGAGTAGCGTCCGTCGTGGAAATAAGGCGCCGTGCCACCGACAAACCTGAGCGAGGGCGTGTCGAACGTCGGCTTCAAGTCCGCTTCGGCGCGGCTCTTCACGTCGTACTGTTGGCCGTCGGTAAACGCGGCCGTTTCACGGTGACAAGTCGCGCATGCGGCGTTCGCCGAATGAAACACCTCACGCCCACGCTCGACGAGGACCTTGTCCGCATTCGAGTTTGTCTCGGCCGGTGCTTCCATGCTCGTGGCAAATGCGATGAGAGCATTGAGCTCGCGTCGTTCGAGGCCCGCTCCGCCAAGACGCGCGAAGGTTTGGGACAGATGGCCTTCGACGCTGTCACTGGAGCCGAGCCAGCCGTACGGAGCCGTTTGGTTCAAACGCCCGGCAAGCATCGGCGTTTGTCGCGGCCCCTCGGGTGTCGCCCACGTCAGCGCGTCATCGCGACCATCGGGATGGCAACTCGCGCAGGCTCGACCATCACGGGAAATACGGACATCGTTTGTCGCGTGAAACAGCCGTCGACCAAGCTCGAAATCCGGGCCCGAAGACGCCTTGGCTTTGCGAGAAAGCGCTACGCGCAAAGCGGCGGGATCGGCCTCCGTCGACTCTTCGGATTTGTCGGCGAGCGAAACGATGTGGAGCGAGCGATCGAACTGCGAGAACACGACGAGACGACGACCTTCGGTGTCCACGGCCAAACCCGTCGGCCCCGAGGCCACGGGAAAACGACGACGCTCCGACTGCTGAGGATCTGCAGATGCCGCGTCGTATTCGATGACGCTGTCGAGCCCCATGCACGCGACGAACAAACCGCGCGATGCACTGTCGACGACGGCAGCTCGAGGCAACAGACACGCCGGTCGCGGACGCTGCGTGCCGGCCATGATTCGAACATCCCGCTCGACGGACAACGATTCGACGATCGGTTGCGCCGTGTCTTCGTCGATGACGGCGACGGATGCGACCTCCGGAGGACTCTCGTTCGAATCGCCGTATCCGGCGGATCGCTCGTCGATCTGCCCGGGATCGACGAGGACTTGCGGCGCGAGAATGCGGCCGCCGAGCTCCGTGGACTTGGCGAGAGCGTATCCCTGACACGCCCGGCGTTCGATGGTGCTGCGACCACCGAAGATCTTGCTCTGCCTTCCAAACATGACCTCTTCCTCGCCACCGAGGTTCATCGCTTCGGCGCGATGTTTGTCGAGGTCGACGACACTCATCCGCGAACCGACGACGTGCGCCACGAAGGCGCGTTTGCCGTCGTCGGAAACCACCACGGCCCGAGGTTCACGTTGAAGCGGGACTTCGTATTTCCGGGCCAAACTCTTCGTGTCGTACGCACCGAGAGCCGCGCCCCAACCACTCGAAACGAGGAGCGTCGAATCATCGGGCGTCGTCGCCAAAGCAACGGGTTCAGCGGCCGTCGGAACCACACAACGCGATTCGAGCGGTTCGTCCGCGGAGGACATCGGTTCGAGGACCTGGACGGCACTGCGATCGCGAAGCCCCACGGCAACGCGCCCATCCGCCATCACGATGAGGTGCGACGGCGATCCGGCAACGTTTGTCGTGGCAACTTCCTTGCCGGTCGCGACATCGACGGTGTGCACCGAAGCGTCGTCGGCATCGGCGACATACGCGAGCGACCGTTTGCCGTCTTGAACGATCGCTACCGTCGAACTTTGATGGACGACCAGCTTCGCTCGTGCCCCCACGCCCGGACGAACCCGAGCGCAATCATCATGTTTCACGCCGGCGACTTGCACGTCCTTGCTGCCGGTCCCCGCCCCACCACATCCGACGGCTGCTCCAGCTGCGAGCATCACCATCGGGCCCAGAATCAGAATGCTTTTTCGCATGGCGCCTCTTGAACGCTACACGCATGCCAACGTCTTCCCAAGACGCGCTGCATACGGCCGGTCAGAGACGCACTGCGGCGAGAATCGATTCACACGGCCGCGGAAATTCTGCGCCGACCCGTTGCTACTTCAGCACGATTGATCTCGTTCGGCGTGAACGGATGCGTTGCGCAGGAAGATCAACCGACGCCCAACAGCTTGCTCATGCTGGCTTCGTCGGCAGGCGTGAACGGATATTGATCGAACTCGGTGCTCGTCACCCACTTGAAGGCGTTGACGGCATGAGGAGCAGCTTCGCCGGCCGTGATCCGACATTCGTAGAGGTACAAATCGACGACGTAACGTTCGTACGGATGACTCACGAACGAGATGAGTTGCCCGGGTTCGACGTCCACGCCGAGGCGATGGAACACTTCGCGTTTGAGCGCGTCGGCATCGCTTTCGCCATCTTCGACTTTTCCGCCGGGAAATTCCCACAGCAGCGGCAACATGGCCGTCGGACGGCGTTGCGTGATGAGGTACTTGCCGTCGTCTCCGATGACGGCGGCGACGACGCGAATCGTGCGCGGCGAGTTCATGCCGATCCTTTCCGCGATGGGGTTTGGAGCGAAGGATGCGGGAGGCGATCCGAAGCCCCAAATGTTCAAACAGGGACTGCGACGCGTAGCCAACGCTACGCACGCAGGCGTCAGGCGCGAATGTTGATGCGGAAGAGCTGCTGACCCATGAGGAGAATGTCGTTGTCGACGAGCTCGGTTTCATTGGTCAAACGGACAAACGTTCCGTTGGAGCTCCCAAGGTCTGTCAGGACAATGTGTCCTTTTTCCCAAACCAAACGACAATGCAAACCGGAGACGTAACCATCTTCGGGGAACAGGATGTCGCCGCGTTCGCGACCGAGATGCAAACCGGCTTCCGGAATGGGGAACGCGTTGCCGGACGTGTCGCGACCGGTGATCAAAGCCAATCGTGCGACGTAGCCTTTCGACGGACTTCCGAGCCGTTCGACGCCGTCGGCTGTGGGCGCAACCGTCGTGAGCGTCTCGATGCGCATGATCTCTTGGCCGATGCGGAAGACATCTCCGAAGCCGAGCGAGATCGGATCGTCGCGCCTCAGCTTGCGATAGATGCCGTTGAGCGAACTCTCATCACGCACCGACAGCTTCGAGTTTTTCAGGGTAAACGTCGCGTGACGTGGAGACAGGTAGCTGTCGCCGGCAAAAATCGCCCCGGTATCGCGACCGATCATCGCCGTGGGCCCAGGCGGAAGCGTGTAGGAGCCGGCTTCGGAGCCGTCGGCACGCAACGCCGTGAGCAGCACGCTCGTGGCCGCCGGTGCCGGCGCAGCGACAGGCGCGGGCGCAGGCGTCGCTGCGGGAGCGGGCTTGGCAAGCTTGGCGCCACACGATGCGCAGAAGCGGTTTGTCGGAGCATTCGCGTGGTTGCAATCTCCGCAAACGACTGCGCCGCTTGCCGGCGGTGCCGCCGCTGCAACAGGAGGCAGAACCGGCGCCGGTGCGGCCACCGGAGGCGCTACGGGAGCGGGTGCGGGCGCTGCCGCGGGAGCCGGTGCTGCGGCCCCTGCACCAGCTTTGGCAGCAGACTCTTTGTCCTTGTCTTTTTCCTTGTCCGCGGCCGGACGAACCGCAGGTACGCCTTGCGGAGGTGTTCCCCCTGCGGCGAACTTTTTGGGCGCCGCATCGCGCGGCAACTCCGCCCCACAACCAAGGCAAAACTTATAGTGATCCTGGTTATCCTTGCTGCACTTCGGACAGGTAATCACGGCGCCTCCTCGGGCATGACCATCCAAGGCAGCCCGATCGCGGTGTGCAGCATATTCGCCCCGACCGCCCGGCGTCCATGTTCTTGATCGTCAACGACGTACGCTGACGCGACGTTGCTCGGAAGCCCTGGGGAACTGATGTGAAGTTCGATGCGTGATGTGTACGGGGCAAACCTTATGCCTGTACGTCACTTCTTCGACAAGACGGCAAGAGCATCGCGCACGAGGTCCCCGAGAGGCTCGCTTTTGACTCGCGCCCCAAGAGCAACCACGGCACGTTCCGCTTCGGCGGGTCGAAATCCCATGCGCGTGAGCGCGCTCGTGAGAAGTTCGGCCTGACCTTCCGGGGCCGGAGCAACCGGAGCCGCTCCTTTGGCCGGAGCAACCGGCGTCGCTTGGAGTTTTCCTTTGAGCTCCAAGATGAGCCGCTCCGCCGTTTTCTTTCCGATACCGGGCACGGCAACGAGACGCGCTACCTCGCCTCGAGCGATCACCGAAGCCAGCTCGCCCGCGGACAAACTGCCGAGAAGAGCCATCGCGATTTTGGGTCCGACGTTGGACACACCAATCAATTCGCGAAACGCAGCTCGATCATCTCGAGAGGGAAAGCCGTAAAGGGCAAACAGGTCTTCACGCACGTGCGTGTGCACGTAAAGCGTGACGACACCGCTTTCATCACGAGAAGCTCGACCGAGAGCTCCGAGAGGCACGGTTACTTCATAACCTACGCCCCCGACGTCGATGACGACGATGCCCTCGGCCGAATCTTCGACGATACGTCCGGACAAACGGCCGATCAATCGTTCTTTGCTCCTTGTGCAATCCACAGACGCACGGTGTCGCGTTCGGTTTCGCCGAGAATGGGGCTCAACTGCGGCATCGACGTACCGCATCCGGCTTCACACGTGACATCCGCACACGTCAGGGTGTTGTCCATCTTGTGCATCAAGAAGCTCTTCGCGGGCGTGTTTGCCTCGACAATCTTCATCGTCGCCGCCGCCGATGAAGCGACACCGACAATCTGCGTGAGGATCGCGCTGATCTGCGCTTGTGTTGCAGCGCCGTCGGCCAAGGGCGGTCCAAGGTACACCTTACCGACCGAACCGGTTTCAACGCCGTGGCACGACGCGGAAAGGCCGCACGAGTTACGGAAGATCGGCAGTACGTCGGTCTGAAACGACACCGTTTTCGACATCGCGTTGAACGTCGAGTAATCGAAACACGTGTCACCATCCGGTGTTGTACCGTCGCTGCAACCGGCGGCGACGAAGACGAGAGCGACGACGGACGCGAGTGCCGCCGTGGTGAAAGTAAGGTACGGGGAAGTTCGCTTCGGCATGGTTTTCAACCTCGAAACGCGACCCTAGCAGAACTTCGCCCACAGCCCACAACGGCTCTTGCAGGCCCGACCGATCGCCGGAGTTTTGGCCCTTCACCAGGCAACGCTGTAGCATCGACTCGAATGCGAATCTTCGTCTGCACGTTCGTTGCCGGGTTCATGTCCGTGGGTTGCGCCAATTCGAGCGACGCCACGAACAAGCAACTGGCGGCGATCCAGCTCGAGCTCGGAAAATTGCGGGCGGAGAACGCGATGTTGAGCGCACGTCTCGAGACCCTCGAAATGTCGCGTTCTCGTCCGACAAACACTGCCGGTGCAGTCAAATCAACGCCGACCAAAGACGACGATCGCCCGCAGCTCGACGTCTTGCGTTTGGCGCCGACCGCGGATCAACCATCCACACCGGACAAACCCAACGCCGAACGAGCCGACGCGACGCGTTCGCCCGAACTCGAGCAAGACGAACCTCGCCCCGTCCTTCGATCCAACGGACGAGGTGAAGTCGTTGCCGAATCTCCGCGTCCATCGAAATCACCCGTGCCCCCGCGACCTGCGACGACTGGATCAGGAACGCCCCGATGAAGTACCGACGAGCACTTACCGCGACCTCCCTCGCCCTCTGTTCACTCGCCACGCTCGACGCGATCGGCCAGGACACACCCGCCACCGGTTCGCCGACGCCCGCGACGACGCCACAAGTGACGGTGGTTCAAGTCCCGGCGCAGCAGCAGACGCCGCAAGTGGTCGTCCCGGGCTACCCGCAGCCCGGATACAAAGTCGATGGGCACTTGCCGTCGAGTTCTCGATCGACAAACGACACGTCTCGCGCGGCTGACGGCTTCGATCTGTTGCCCGATGGAGATGGCGGAGAAACGGCGCACGGCAGTGAAAACAGCGGCTACGTGATCGAAGGACAAATCGTTCCCGAGCTGCACACCGTTCGCTCCGGCGACACGCTTTGGGACATCTCGGCGCGTTATTACCGCAACCCGTACGGTTGGCCGAGGCTCTGGGCGCAAAACGCACAAATCCAAAATCCGCACTGGATCTATCCGGGCGATCAAGTGCGCCTGCGCGATGCAAATGAAGCGGGTCCGGTCGCCATGCAGCTGGGACTTCGCCGCGGCGCTCGAGTTCCTCCGCAGACGGTTTTTCTTCGCGACGTGGGATGGCTCGACGACAAAACGGACGATGTTTGGGGTGAAGTCGTCGGCAGCCCGTCCGAAAAAATGATGTTGAGCGAAGGCGACGATGTCTACGTCAAGCTCGGCAAAGACAAAGACGACAAGGATCGCGAGGTTGCAGTTGGACAAACGTTGGTCCTGTTCCGACCTTTGGCGACGAGCGGCGCCGCAGCGGAAAAAGGCCAGCTGGTGGCAATTCGCGGCACGATTCGTATCGATCGGGTCAACAAAGACGAACGGTTGGTGCGCGGACGCATCATCGAATCACTCGATGTCATCGAGCGCGGAACGAAAACCGGTCCGGTCGATCGCAGCTTTCTCATCGTGCCTCCCGTGAAGAGCGACAAAGACATCCAAGCGCGCATCGTGGCGGCACTTTATCCGCACGCGTTTTACGGCATGCACCAAGTGGTTTTTCTCGACAAAGGTGAAAAAGAGGGCGTCGTCACCGGGATGCGGTTCTTCGGATTGCAACGCGGCGACCGTTGGCGTTACTCGATCCGCGGTGCCGGGAAATTCGCAACGGTACGGCCCGTCGTCGAAGACGATCGACCGGCAAAAATCGAAGACATCTCCGGCTCCGGAAACGATAAGTCGTTCCCGGACGAAACGTATGCCGAAGTGCGTGTCGTGCGCGTGCGTGAACACACCGCGACAGCGTTGGTCATTGCGTCGACGCACGAGATCGAGCGCAACGCGTACGTGGTCGCTCGCAAAGGTTATTGATTCGTCGCGACAGACATCGAATTACCCAGCCAAACCCGATCGACGCAAGCGTAGTCGCTCAAATGGTTTGGCTGGATTCCGTCCCCGTTCGTCGCAGTGATACGAATCTCGAATAAATCCAACGAACGGCGACGAAAGCAGCCGCATTTGTCGATACGTTGCGCGGCCTTGTGGTCGGCGACGTCGTAATCGTCGCCCGCACTGGCACGACTTTGCCACTTCGTAGATTGCGCTTGTCGAGGCTTGATTTTCAGGCACTCTCCGAGCACCGCTTCGATGAACCGGCGGAGTCGTGCCGGGAGTGCAAACCCATTGCGCGAATTGGTGGAGTAGAATCAACCCCGCGAGCGCTTTTGGCGCGCGGGTTTTGCCTTGTTTTGGTCGACGAAGATATCACCGGCCGCCGAAGCGCCCAAGGCGCGGTCAATCCATGTTTCGAGCTGGGTAATGTCTTTGCACATGTCGATGCGACGACGTTGCGCAATCGTGAGCTTCAGCCCGCGAGCGGCGAGCATGCGACGCAAGGCTTGGATCGTTCCTTCGAGCTTGCCTTCGATGATGCCTTCGAGCTTGCCTTCGAGCTTGCCTTCGAGTTTGCCTTCGAGTTTGCCTTCGAGTTTGCCTTTTTCGTGCACGTCATCGAGGCTGGCGAAACCTTTGCGCTGCAATAGGTTGCGCAAAGTGACTTCGTGCGCGGCTTCGCGATCGAATAGCGCATCGACGGGTACCGGATTCTGCAAGATTCCAGGCGCCGTCAATTGGTCTCCGCCATGAGCGAGTCGCATCGCTTTACGCGGTTCATGAATTTCGACGCGACGCGGCCCGACCAAACGGACCACCCAGATGAACTGCGTCCCGGCCGCCAAGAGCTCTTTGATCTTCAGCTGCAAATCAGATTCATCCTGACCGCGATCGGCGTATTCGACCGCCAACGGCGGCGCATTGGGCGCCCACCCCGGTTCATTGTCGACATTGCCCACGGAAATATCCGGCGCTCGCAAATGATCCGGCTTTTCCGAATAACCAACGTCAATGCCCGCCGACTTCACCGCAGGATCCGTATCCAACGCCTGAGCGCCCCCCAAGTTCGACCGTCCCCCACGTCGCCCCGTAGGCAAACAATAAATAGGATGTCCGTTCGATAATTCGTACGGATCTCCCTCGCGAATCTGATCCGCCGTATACGGGCCCGGAGCAAGCACTCGATTCACGGTCATGTCCCAATCGTGACACGCCTCGACGCGAATGTACAATCAAAACTTTGCAGACTTCGAAGAAAAAACGCCCCATTGCGGAGTTAGTTCGGCCGACTCATACGCGTCATTTGCGCGAAGTGCGCGAAACGCGCAACAATCCATTCGGCGCGGTAACACATATCGTTTGGCGCGGCACATACGAGAGAAGGACGAGGTCTCGAAAATGCGGTCACGGAGAATTCGGAAGTCCCGGTCCACCCAGCCAAACCGGAACGAATCGAGGCGAAGCCAGCGCCAAAATGAGCGCCGCCGCCGCCAACAATGCTCCCCCATGAAGCAATGCCAAGACAAACGCTTCGGCGCGCGACGGTTTCAATTTACCCGCCGCCGAAAACACCGCCAAGGCATTGGCCGACGGAATGCAAAGCGACAACCATAAAAGCGGAGACGTCGTTTCCCCAGTCGATTGCGGGGTCACCACGGCGGCAACGAATACATACGCGGCAAAAAGATAAATCGTCGGGCTCTTCAGTCGAACCAACGCCAACGGCAAACGTCCCTGCTTTGCACCTTGAAGGCCACGAAAAATCGCCGTCGCAAAAGCCACGACAATCCATCCGATACAAGCAACGAAGACCGCGGGATACACGACGCGTGACTCAACCGGGACAATACCACGGCGGAATCGGCCATGGGTTCGGAGTTTGATTCATCAAAGCCCAACCGAAATAAATAAAATCCAATAACAAGACGAGCCCCCCGGACCGCGCCACCGCCAAAACGACCTGCGGTTTGGCAAGCCAACTCATTTTGTTGGAAATCGTATACGCACAGACTCCCGCGACAAACGCCACAACAAACGCAAAGGCCGATCGCCCATACCAATCCATGCCCCAACCTTCCGGCCGTGCCGCCCAGACAAACCTATGTTCGAGCGGCATGTACCAAAAGACCGGCATCTTCCTGAGCACGCTGATCAAGAACGCCAAACCATACGCGAGGCGCGCCGAAAGAAACGCGACAAACAGTCGCGCCGCGAGAGATGGTTGCTGCTCCAACGTTTCTTCCGACGTCATCCAATGCCTCGTACCGACGTCACGAGCAACCCAAGCACGACGTTGAGCCACACCACCGCACACACGATCCCGCTCATGATCACGTACACCCGCACGAGCCACCGTTCTTGCGCAGGACGAAGCACGAACGCCAAAGCCCCAAGACCCACCGCCACAACCAACGTGAGCGACGCGTACACTTCTTTGACGTCAAACAACCCCGCATACGTGGGCGCATACCGATCGAGATACAGGCCACGCACGTGGTAGCGGTACGTGGGGTACAACAGCGCCCCGAGGACGAACGTCAACACGTACGCGACCGAAACAACCTTCGCCCAGCGCTTTTCTTGGGTCACTCCGACAAACTTCTCCCGCCAATAATGACGCATCTGCAAGGCGTGATGCGTCGACGCGCCGACCAGCACGATGCTCCCCGCAGCGTGCAAAACGAGCAGCAAACGCCTCGCTCCGTAGAGAAAGACCGGTTCGTCGGGTACACACACGTCCATCACGCGAGGACCTCGAGATGACGGCGACGACGCATGACGCGAGGACACTCGGGATCCGGACCAAATGCGCCGAAAGCATGACGCGAGACGATCTGACATCCGCCGCGACAAACACTCCGCAAAACGCAGCTTCGACAAGGTTCGTCCGGGTTCGCGTGGTACCCTCGAAACCGCTCGAGCTCCGGATCCGCGGACCACGCCGACGTAAGGTCCTGCTCCCCGGCCGCCGATCCTTCCGAAAAACTGCACGCCATCGAGCGTCCATGCGCGTCCACAGCACCAAGATGCCGCCCGGCCTCGCATCCGAAAACCCCCAAAGCCGCCAATACCTGCGCAGGTTCGTCTAGACACACCAACGCTTCGGACAAAAGCGGCACGAGCGCACAATCGATGCGCACGGACAGCCGACGACGATCGACGATGCTCTTGATGACCGTCCACAACGCGAGCACTTGTTCGGACGTCAGCCGTTTGTCCAGGTAGTCGGCACGCGCCGCTCGACCGCGAGGTTTGAACCGCAAAAGTTGCAGTTCGCCGACGCCGAGACCTGCGAGGTGTTCGGCCGTTTCCAAGAGATGCGGAAACGAATCACGCGTCACGACGACGTTCGCACCCACCGGAATTCCTTGGTGCACCAACATTTCGATGGCTCGCTCCGCCGCTCGAGATCCATCGAAACCACGCACCGAACCATATCCTCCATTCACCCCGTCATGGCTCACGTTGATCTGGGCAAACGCCCGCAGCTCGGCGGCCAGTTGTTCCGTCAGGCCAAACCCGCTGGTCGTCATGACGGGAACGAGGCCCAAGCTGCGAGCAATCGTGGCCAGTCGCCCCAAATCATCGCGCAGCAATGGTTCGCCCCCGCCAAACGCGATCGTGGACGCACCCAGCTTCTGCCACGCGAGAATGCGCGATTGCAATGCCTCGAACGACGGCATCACCCCATCGGGCTTTGCATCGAGATAACAATCCGTGCAGGGGGCGTAACAACGCGACGTCAGCGAAACATGAGCCTCGAGCGGTCCCGTCGAGGCAACCGCGGTTTTGTCGAATGAAATCCCCAAACGCTGGGCCAACGCGTGATCGACCGCAATGAGCGTCCGATCGTCGAGACGCACCCACGCCCCGAAAGGCTCCGGACGAAACCACGAAATCGTCGGCTTTGATTGAACCGGGTTCTCCGCGTCGGGTTCGAGCGCCATGAAGGTTTACTTCCGACTGCGAAATGACGCGAAGAAAACGAGGGCCGTCACGAGCCACCACACGCTGTCGCCGATCATCGAATACACCGTGCGTTCTTTCAAGAAACGCGCCTCGCCGACCAGGTTTTCCTTCTTGTACACGCCGCCGTGCACAATGGTTCGTCCAACTGGATCAATGATGGCGGAAACGCCGCTGTTGGTGACGCGAACCAAATACAGGCGATGTTCGATGGATCGGAATTTGGCAAGTGCCAAGTGGATCCACGGTTCGGTGGAATCGCCGAACCAGGTGTCATTGGTGAGATTGACGAAGAGGTCGGGATCTCCGGCGGCAACCAATTTGTTGACGAAGCTCGGCAGGATATCTTCGTAACAAATCATGCTGGAAATGCGGTGACCTTTCCATTCGAGCGGTTTGAAGGACGTACCCGGCGTGAAACGGCTCGAATTGGGCGACCATTTGTACATGACGGGAAAAACGTCGCCGAAAGGCAAGTATTCGCCGAACATCAGCAAATACTGTTTGTCGTAACGACCGGTGACGTTGCCCAGTTCGTCGGCCATGAGCGCGACGTTGAAGAAATCGCGTTGTGCCGTAGGATCTTTTTTACGGTCCGGAGTGCGCACGAGCAATGCGCCGATGATGGCGGGTACACCGAGTTTTCCGGTGACGTCGTACTTGACCATTTGCTGGTAACGGTCTTCGGAAAATGCGCGGCCAAGAGGTGCTTCACTCCAAACGACCAAATCGATGTTCTCTTTCGTTTTCAGCTCTTTGGTCATTTCGAGGTGCGTGCGGAGCGCGTCGCGACGATTGAACAAATCGTTGTAAGGCTGCACCATTCCCACGCGAACTCGCTCCGCCGTGGCTGCTTTTGCATCGATGGAGCTCATCCGAATCGCCCCATAGATTGCGGCAAGAACGGGGACGGCAAAACCCACGCCGATGGTGACGCGACTGGCCGGCATGCGACGAACCATTTCGACAATTTCCGCCACGGCGAGATTCGAGCCGAGAAGCATGACACTCACGGCCAGAGGCCCGCCCAGATCGGCCAGCTGCATGAAGAGCGGCCATTCGTGCATCGTGACGCCCGCGTACCAAGGAAATAGCAACGGATACGCGAGTTCTCCCGCGACAAACGCGGCCACGAGTACGGGCGCATGCGGCCAGCCGCGTTCCGTCGCGCGCCCGTAGAGCCATCCGGTCAGGGCGATGCGCCCGGACTGATACACGTTCAGGACCGCGGCGAAAAGAATGCACAGCGGCAGAGGAAATCCGCTGAAGACCTCGAGCATCGTGACGAGCCAGTAGAAGCCGAGGGAGACTCCGACAAACCCCATCGCCCAGCTCATTTTGAGCGCCATGCGTGCGGTTTGTCCGCGGAGAGCGTAGAGCCACGGCACGAAGGCGATCATGGCGACGAACGCAAAAGGCCGCGGGGCCGTTCGCGGAAATGCCAAGAAATAAAGCAAACCGGTGAGGACACTCAGCGCGTAGCCCACGCGCGGCGTGACGACGGGACGAGGGTTCCAGTCGAGCTTTTTTTCGGTGGGAACGGGGGATTTCGGCTTCTTTTCATCAGCGTCGGTTTTCGCCCGAGCTTCATCGGAGCCGCTTTCGGAAGCTGCGTTTTCGTCGGAATCCGCAGCAGATTCTTTCGGTTCCTTGTCCGCCTCGGTCGTCTCGTCGGCCTGCTCGTCACTCTTCATGCTCGCCCGGACATATCATGTTCCGCGCCGATCGGGGACATCCACGTGCGAGTTTGGTGCGATGTGGTTCCTTGACGGCAATGTCGCGATGGGCTACCTGCTTTCCGACGACCTCGAATGCGCCTGGCCAAGATTCTTTTCTCCACTTTTTTCTGGATTTTTTTCGTCGTCTCCGCGATGTGTGGGTTTGTCGTAGGAGCATCGATTCATTTATTGCTCGACCTGACCGGCATCGATCGGGAGCGGCGGTTCATGCATTGGTACATCAATAGTTGGATGTTCAACTATTTGCGCATGAATCCGCTTTGGAAAATCAAGTTTGTCGGCAAAGAACGGTTGCCCAAAGGCGGCGCCGTTTTTGTCGCGAATCATCAATCGTTGGCGGACATTCTCGTTTCGTTCGGCCTGGGTACTCAATATCGATTCGTCTCCAAAGCCATTCTTTTCAAAACGCCGCTCGTGGGTTGGTCGATGAAGTTATGCGGCTACATCCCGCTCGTCCGTGGTGACTCGTCGTCGGCGCGCGTGATGATGGATCAATGTCGTTATTGGATTCGTCGCGGAATTCCCGTGTACATCTATCCCGAAGGCACATTCAACAAAGGCGATCGCCTCTTGCCTTTCCGACGCGGCGCGTTTGTCTTGGCCATTGAAGAGAAGGTGCCCATCGTCCCCATTGCCATCTCGGGGACGTCGGGATTGGTGTTCGAGGACAGTCCGCTCTTGTCATTTCGGGCGAACGTGAAATTCGAGATTTTGGACCCGATCATGCCGGAAACGTTTGGAGACGACCCGGTGGCTCTCGGGGCGAGGTCGCGCGAGATCATCTCCAAGGCGCTTGGGCTTCCGATCGAAGAAGACCCTCAAAAACCAGCCAAGATTGCAGATTGATCGTTCTTTTGGGCATATCCGATCTTTCGCGCTAAGCTCGGTCTCGTGCCTCGTCGTCTGCTTCATTTTTCGCAACATCGTCGCGTCGTTCTTTGGACTCTTCCCGGGGTCATTCTCGTGGCTCTCGGATGTGCGGCCGTCACCGGTCCGTCGGTAGGCACGGGTGGAAATCCTCCCGCACAACCAAGCGCCTCGGCAGTGGCGGCGGCCCCTTCATCGGACGTTTCGGCGATGGCTTCGGCAGCGGCTCCCGTTGTGTTCTCGGGCGAACCCGTTGAATTCGACCCGGGACATCTGACGCCGGTGCTCGATCATCCGCGTTTGTCGGCGGTCAAGGCAGCGGTGGCCCGAGAAGCTTATGTCGAAGCAGCGAAGGAGCTCGATACGGTTCTTGCCGCCGAACCTCGTCCATCGCTCGATGAAGAGCGGGCGTTTCGTTATCAATTGGGGCAATTGAAGGCGCTTGCGGGCGACCCGCTCGGTGCGGCGCGCGTATTCGAATCGGCGGCGGCGCTCGGCGGCGCGCTCGAAGGTTACGCGCGATTTCAGGCGGCGGATCTGTTGGTTCGTGCAGACAAACCTGCGGAGGCCCTTCCCCATATCGATAAAATTCCCGCAGATCTTCCCATTGCGCAATCGTTGACGCTGCTTCGAGCCGACGCGCTTTTGGGCAAAGGTGATCTGGATGCGGCATTGCCGCATTATCGAGCGTACCTCGGAAAAAGCGGTCATCCTCCGCGATGGGTGGAGGTGGCGTTGAAAGTCGGTCGAGCGCTTCTGCAAAAGCCGTCCGAGGAACACGCGGAAGAAGCAATTGGTTTGGCGCGACGGGTCATTTACGAAGGGCCGTCGGGAGCGGGTAACGCCGAGGCCAAAGCGATTGAGAACGATGCGCTCGGGAGTTTGCCTTTTCCGCGGCGCAAAGCCTTTGAATCGCCCACGCAGGACGAATTGTTCGCCCGCGCCAAAAATCAGCTCGAAGCGGGGCAAAGTCGCGAAGCGTTGCGGACGACGGATGCGTTGATTGCCGATCCCATGGCCGAAACGGCGAGCGAATTTTCGTGCAATGTCTGGATGACGCGGGCGGAGGCACTGGTTCGTCTGCGCAAAAAAGACGAAGGCACGGTGGCGTATGGAACCGCGATTGAACGTTGCGTCGGAGCTTCTCGACGTGTGGAAGCATTATGGCACGGCGGCAAAGCGGCGGCGCGAGCGGGGCGCCATGGGGACGCGGTGCTGCGTTATGGAATGCTCGAACAGGAATTCAAAACGCATCGATTGGCCGACGATGCGCGATTAAAGGGAGCGTACGCGGTCAAAGAATTGGGCGACGAAGCGCGATTTGCACAAATGCTCACGACCATGCCCGATGATTATCCCGAGGGCGATATGGTCAATGACGGGTTATTTCAATTGGCCCTTGCGCGGATGGTCAAACGGGATTGGGCGGGCGCGATCGCGCCGCTCGAACGGGCGCTCGCCCGAGCCCCGCACGAACGCGTGTATTATTCCGCGGGACGATTGCCGTATTATCTGGGTCGAGCGCGCATCGAGACGGGAGCGGCGGACAAAGGAAAGGCGCTGCTCGCGAGCGTCATCAATGAATATCCGCTGTCGTTTTACATGGCGTTGGCTCACGCGCGGCTTTCCGAACTGGACGGCGAAACCGCCAAAAAGACGCTGGCCGAAGCCATGGGGCGCGATGGCCAGGCTGGAGCCCCGACCGTCCCCAAGAGCCCGGCGTTTGGTCGTCCCGAGTTTGTCCGAGCGGTAGAATTGGCGCGACAGGGAGAAGCTCGATTTGCACGGTTCGAGTTGGACAAACTCGGCGTGGGAACACGCACGGCACCTCCGGAAGTGTTATGGGCGGCGGCGCTGCTTTTTGCGAAAGTCGGTTCCCCCAAAGAGGCGCACCAAATCTTGCGTTCCGCGACGGCGACGCAAAGTCCGACGCAAAGCGAATTCACGGATTGGACGGATCATTATCCCGCGGGTTCGTGGCGCAACGCATGGGAAATCGCTTTTCCGCGGCCGTATCTACCGTTTGTCACGGCCGAGACGACTCGCAGCAGCATTTCGGAGGCGCTGGCGTATTCGATCATGCGCGAAGAGAGCGCCTTCGATCCGCGCGTCATCTCCGCCGCGAATGCCGTGGGGTTGATGCAGCTCATCGTTCCGACGGCCAAACGCGTGGGCAAGACATTACATTTGCCGGGAGATGCGGAATCGTTGAAAAAGCCGGCCATCAACATCGCTTTGGGGTGCCGCTACTTGTCCAACCTGCGCAACATGTTCCCGGACAATCCATTGATGGCGATTCCCGGATACAACGCGGGCGGAGGCAAACCCAAAGATTGGATCGACGAACGTCCGAATCAAGATTTCGACTTGTGGGTGGAAGAAATCCCGTACGAGGAAACTCGTCTTTACACGAAACGCGTCATCACGAGCATGGCGGCGTACGAAGTGCTTTATGGAAGTGGTAAACCGACGGAGGCCCTGACGATGCC
>WBZU01000588.1_pt1 | contig 30753 bp, 28 predicted proteins | sample 5204311 | NCBI WGS metagenome assembly WBZU01 (sample SAMN12344359, study PRJNA552823) | activated sludge metagenome | biome: Activated sludge suspended growth; feature: Nitrification reactor; material: Wastewater; isolation source: activated sludge from nitrification reactor of wastewater...
TGGCTCGGCTGCTGGAGCACATGACGCCGGAAGACCAGGCCGACGTGCTGCGCGCGGCGCAGGTTTTCTTCAAGCTGTACGGCGACGTTTTCCGCGCGCTGCCCATGTCCGGAGGTTCCGCATGCAACTGAATCATGCCCGTATTTTGCTGACCGGCGCCACCGGCGGACTTGGCCAGGCCCTGGCCGGCGAGCTGTCGGCGACGGGAGCGGCGCTATTGCTGTCCGGCCGCAATGCCGAGCGGCTGGCGGAAATCAAGGTTGCGCCCGGGACGGACTACACGACCCTGCAGGCCGACCTGGCCAGGGGCGAAGGCATTGCCGCGGCTGCCACCGCGGCTCGGCACTTCCGGGTCAACATGCTCATCAACAACGCCGGCATCGGCTGCTTCGGCCTGCTGGAGCAGCAGGGCTGGCCCCCCGTCGAAAAAGTATTGGCGATCAACCTGGAATCGCCCATCAGGCTCACGCAGGCTTTGTTGCCATGGCTGCGCGCGCAGCCGGAGGCCGCCATCGTCAACATCGGCTCGACCTTCGGCAGCATTCCGTTCGCCGGCTTCGCGGCTTACTCGGCGACCAAAGCCGGACTGCGCGCCTTTTCCCAGGCATTGCGGCGGGAACTCGCCGATTCGCTGATCCGGGTGGTGCATGTGGCACCGCGTGCGATCGACACGGCGCTCAACGCGCCCGCCGTCAACGCCCTCAACCGATACCTGAAGAGCCACAGCGATTCGCCCGAGGCGGTTGCCGCCCACATCGTCGCGACCCTGCGCAACGACCGTTCGGAAAGCCATATCGGCTTTCCCGAGCGACTGTTTGCCTGGCTCAACGGCTTCGCGCCCGGACTGATCGACCGAGGGCTTGCCGGCAAGCTCGCCGCCATCAAACAACACGCCTCCTCCCAATAAGCGCTGCCAAAGGAAACGCCATGCCCGCACGTTCGCTCCTCATCGCTCTTCTCACCAGCCTCGTTTCGGTCGTGCACGCCGCCGGCGACGAGCTGGTCCGCCCGATCCAGGATCAGTGGGCGGAGATCAAATATCGCCAACCGGAAAAGCAGCAGGCCGATCTCTATCGCGAGCTTGCCGCCAAGGCGCACAAGCTGTCCGACGCCAACCCGAACATGGCCGAGCCTCTCATTTGGGAAGGCATCGTCGTTTCGAGCGAGGCGGGCGTACGCGGCGCGCTCGGCGGCGCGCTCGGCTTGGCCAAGGAAGCCAAGCGCCTGCTCGAGGAAAGCCTGAAACTCGACGAGAGAGCGCTGAACGGCTCGGCCTATACCAGTTTGGCAACGCTGTACGCCAAGGTACCGGGATGGCCGATAGGCTTCGGCGACAAGAAGCGCGCCGAGGAGTTCTTCAAGAAGTCGCTTGCCTTGAATCCCGCCGGTATTGACCCGAACTTCTTTTACGGCGAGTATCTGGCCGACCAGGACCGCGTTGCCGAGGCGCGCGGCTATCTGGAAAAGGCCCTCAAGGCACCCGACCGGCCGGGACGGGAACTGGCCGACCAGGGGCGCCGACAAGAGATCCAGGCACTGCTGAACAAGATCGGGAAGGATGCGCGGTAATTGAGACTACTGGTCGTCGAAGACGATGCGCTCCTTGGCGACGGCATACGGGCGGGATTGGCGCTGGCCGCCTACGCCGTGGATTGGGTGCGCGACGGCGATGCCGCACGACGGGCGCTGATCGACCACGATTACGACGCCTGCGTCCTCGACCTTGGCCTCCCGCGTCGCGATGGCTTGTCCGTGCTGCGTGAGCTGCGCCAGCGCGGCAGCCGGCTGCCGGTCATCATCCTGACGGCGCGCGACACCAGCGAAGACAAGATCGCCGGACTCGACAGCGGCGCCGACGACTACCTGACCAAGCCATTCGACCTCCCCGAATTGCAGGCGCGTCTGCGCGCGCTGCTGCGCCGCGTCAGCGGCATGGCACGCCCGGTGCTGGAGCATGCCGGCATCACGCTCGATCCGGTCGCCAAGCGCGTGACCCACCACGGCCAGGAGGTGCCTTTGTCGGCGCGGGAATACGCGCTGCTGCTCGACTTGCTCAACCACGCCGACCACGTGCGGACGCGCGCCCAGCTGGAGGAGAGTCTCTACGCCTGGGGAGAAGAAACGGGCAGCAACACCGTCGAGGTTTACATCCATCACCTGCGCAAGAAGCTCGGTCCCGATTGCATCAGGACGGTGCGCGGCCTGGGATACCAACTGGGGGGTCCGCCCGGATGACCAAGGCCGCCTGCGCAACCGGCCGGCATTGATGAAATGAGCGCTAGCCTGATGCGACCAGGCCGCGCGCACTCGCTGCGCTGGCGTCTCCTGTTCGCCGTCTGCCTCGTCGTCCTGCTGATCTGGGGCCTGACCGGCGTCCTGACCCACAACAAGGCGCTCCACGAGGCCGAGGAGCTGATGGATGGCCATCTGGCCCAGCGCGCCCATCTGCTTCTGGCCTTGCTGGCGGACAACGAGGATCGCCTCGATGGTCTTGGCGAGCGCCTCGTCGGCGTTCGACCGGCGAAGGACAACGTCTATGAACCGCCGCTCGAATTCCAGTTCGGGCGCGCCGACGGCACCATACTCCTGCGTTCGGGCAACGCGCCCGACCTGCCGATCACCGGCATGCCCGGCTACAGCGACATCCTGCGCAAGAAGGCGTCCTGGCGCATCCTCAACATGGTCTCGCCGGAAGGCCGATACCGCATCCAGGTCGCGCAGTCCATCGATGTCCGCAACCTTGCAGCGTTCGAGGTGGCGAGCCAGGCGATTCTGCCCGTGGCGCTTATCCTCCCCGTGCTCTTGCTTCTGCTCTATCTTTCCATCCGTCGCGGCCTGCGCCCGCTCGACCAGCTGGCGACGGATGTGGCGTCGCGAGGCTCGGACAATCTTTCGCCTCTGCCCAACGCTCCGGTGCCGACCGAAGTCCGGCCCTTGGTGGCGGCATTGAATCGCTTGTTCTTTCGGGTCGGCTTGGCGCTGGAAAACGAACGTCGCTTCACGGCCGACGCAGCGCACGAACTGAGAACGCCACTCGCTGCGCTCAAGATTCAGGCGCAGGTGGCCAGGCTCAGCGAGGACGCGCAGACGCGCGGGCACGCCCTGCGCCAGATCGAAGCGGGCGTCGACCGCGCGACGCATCTGGTCGACCAGCTGCTGCGCCTCGCGAAGCTAGACCCGTTGTCCAGCCTGCCGTCGCCGAAGCGCCTTGACTTGAACGGCATCGTCCGCGAGGTGGTCGCTGGCATGGCGGCCGATGATCGCGCCGCGCGGCGGATCGTCATGATCCTTCCGGATGCCGCGACGATCGAGGGCGATCCGGGACTGCTGGCGATCGCCGTCCGCAACCTGGTCGACAACGCGATGCGCTATACGCCACCCGGCAGCACCATCACCATCGGCGTGCGCGCGGACGCGGACGGCGTGTCGCTGGCCGTGAGCGACGACGGTCCCGGCGTGTCTCCCCTGGATCTGCCGCGACTGGGCAAACGGTTCTACCGGAGCCAGGACAACACGACGGAAGGCAACGGTCTCGGCCTCGCCATCGTCACGCGCATCGCCGAACTGCATGGCGCGCGACTGGTCTGCGCCAACCCGCCAACGGGAGGATTCGTCGCCCGCATCGTCGGCCTGGCGAACGGCCACGGCCGGCATCCCGACACGCCATCGGCCGGCGTCATGCCGGCCGTCGACGACAAGAACGCATCCAGGCGCTGATCAGCTTGCGCAGCTGGCCGCGCGCGAGCAACTGGCCGGGGGCGGCGCGCAGCGCGGTGAACAAATACTGCTTCGCCCGGGAACGCTCCCCGGTTCGCGCGGCGGCCCGCGCGAGGGCCAGATACCGCTGGGCCAGATAAGATGGCTTGAGCTTCTGGCACTCGTCCGGCAAGCCCCGGAAAATCTCGTCGGCCAGCGCTCGCTCGAGCGGTTCGCTCACCTTCACGGCATGGCGCAGGCTGTCGGGATGCTTGTGTATCCGCACCAGCGGGACATCGATCACCTTGATGCGGCCTCGCGCAAGCCAGTGGGCCGATACCGGGATGTCCTCGCGACCCCGAAACGCCTCGGGATAGGGGCGGCTCTCGACCAGCTCCCGCGCCACGGCCACGGCGCCATGGCTCACCGAGATCGTCTTGTCGAGGAGATGGCCGGCCACGCGCCGGCAGGGATCGTCATCCAGGCGGCGCGGGGGCGAATGCCGTTTTTCACGGCCATCCGGCCAGCGGGTCAGGCGGCCGCCCAGCACGACCGTCGCCCGCGGGTCATCCCGGAACGCCGAGCATATCGCGGCCAGCGCCCCAGGCAGGAGTTCGTCGTCGGCATCCAGAAAAAGCACATGGCTGCCGCGGCTGGCGCGCAGCCCGGCATTGCGCGCGGCGGCTGCGCCGGCGTTGTCCTGGCGCAGCCAGCGAACACGGGGTGAACCGCCGGCAGCGATGGCTTCGAGCAGCCTTGGCGTCTCGTCGGTGGAACCGTCGTCGACCACGAGCAACTCACACTCGTCGTCCAACTGGCCCAGAACGGAATCGAGCGTCCGGCCCAGCAAATGTCCATAGTTGTAGGTCGGAACGACAACGCTCAGCAGGATGCCCGGAATGGTCATCGGCCGTTCTTGTTCACCAGCACGCAGTCGACTTCGATGACGGAAAGGTCGGGATTGCGGCTCACCGGATACAGGCCGCTGACCCGGAAGCCGCCGCGTTCATAGCGGGCCAGGACGTCGAGCCAGTGCGGCGCCTGCTCGTAGATCGGAATCAGGGAGAGTTCCGAGAGCAGCGCCGGTACCCGCCCGAGCAAGGTGCCGGCGCCCTCGAACACTTTCAGGTCGTAGCCTTGCGTGTCCATCTTGAGGAAGATTCTCGCATCGCCCGGCAAGTCGCGTCCGGCGAAGAAGTGATCGAGGGTGTCGATCTCGATGGTTTCCTGCGCGCTCGCCTCGATCTTCGGATACCGCGTCTTGCCATAATCGTTCGCCGTCAGCAGCGAATTGAGATCCGACGACTTCGACAAGTTGATGGCCATCCGCGCCTGCCGGTCGCCCAGACCCAGCTTGAAGACCTGCCATCGATCGTCGCCCCGGGCGGCCGCCGACAAGCGCTCGAATGAGGCCGTGACAGGCTCGAAGGAATAGATGTGGCCGCAATACCCGGCTTGCCGGATCATGCTGGCGAACTGCCCGAGATTTGCGCCGACATCCAGCACGACATCGATTCGGTAGCGGTCGAAGACGTTCTTCAGGTGCGACCGCAAGGAAGGGCTTTTCTTCTCCTTGATCAGTTCGTAACCCAAAGCCTGAGAGAGGCTGCGCAACGGCTTCATTCGGCACTGTTCCCCATAAGATGGCCACGCTCCGGTGATTCGCTTGCCGAGACCGGCGCTTGAGCGGGCGCCGGCATCGGCGGCGGCACCCGGACGATCACGACCGCTTCGCCGGCACCGTTATCGAAGCGACCGATGGCTTGCAGACCGCTGGCGGCCAGCCACGCATCCACCCAAGGCATCCGCTGCGAATCGGACAGCGCCAACATCGAAAATTCTGCCTTGGCCGCCGCCTGCGCAAGCGCCTGACGATCAAGCACCTGCCGCTTGCGGCCGGCAAACCCCCAGCCAGCGTAATACGCCACTCTCGGATCCTCCACATAGACCTGCGCCGAGTCGGGTGAATGGGTCGCCAGCCAGGCGCCGGCCGCCGACAGGTGCGTCTGGCCAGGCGCCAGCGAAACCACGTTGGCAAGCATGGTGACCAGCCCCGTGCCAATGATGGCCCAGCGCCAGCGCGGCCAACGCCGAAGCAGCATGAGCAGGCCGGTCGCGACCATCGGCACCACCAGTAAGGTCAGCATGCTGACATAGCGGGACGACAGGAAGAGCAGATCCGCGGCAAACAGCATCAACGCCAACACATGCGCCAGAAAAGCCCACGCCAGCAAGGCCCAGCGCCTGACGAGCGCTTGGCCGGCGCCGACGAAGGCCGGATAGGCAAACGGGACGAGGAATGCGCCCAGCATCTTGATGAACTTGATCGGAATGAGCGACAGCATGCCGAAGAAGAGGATGTAGCCCGCTTCCTTGCGCGAGTACTCCGGCAGGATGCCCGCACTGACCAGACGCGCGGCATGCTCCGACCAATTGTGGGCGCCCAGCAGGTTCGCCGCATTCAGATAGCGCAGCACGCGCGCAGGCCAATCGATGAGACCGGCACCGTCCAGCAGGACCAGCAGCACCAAAGTCAGGAGCGGCAGGGCGGCGACTGCCGCGACGCGTCGTATCCGCTCGCCGGCAGGCGCGGCGGTCGCCTGCCAAGCCATCAGCGCCAGGAAGAACACGACCGCTTCCAACCTGAACAGCATCGCCGCAACCAGCGCCAGCTGGCAGAACAGCGCATCGCGCCAACCGCAACCGGCACGCTCCCAGCGCAACGCCAGCCAGAACGCCAGCATGGCAAAGAACCAGTAGCCATACTCGCGCAGCAGTTGATCGCGATAGCCGTTGTAGCCGGGCATGGCCAGCACCACGAGGCAGGTCGCCCAGGCCAGCGACGCGTCGCCCTGTGGGTGGCGGCGCGCCAGGTCGACCATCAGCGCGCAAGCCCCCGCGAGAAACAGGCCATTGACGACCTGGCCGGCCGTCTCGAGGTCGATGCCCGTGAGCTTGCCCAAACCGGCGATCAGCATCGGCAACAGCGGCCAGTCGAAACTGCCGAGCAGCGCCGGATAGCCGTCGGCGAGAAAAGTATGCGCCGCGTCGACATAGAGCATGCCGTCGCGATTGAGGACGCTGCTGCCGCCGACGGCGATCGCCGACAGGACGAGGCTGACCAGGAATGCAGTCCACGCCGGGGCCGATGGACCGAGGCGGGCGTTCAGCCGGCCGATCACCGGCGCCATGCCAACCGCCTCATACCGCCTTGACGACCAGGATGTCCTCCATGATCAGGTAGCGGAGGTCGGAACCGAAGAACATGTTGAGCGCGTCGGTCGGCGAGCAGATCATCGGCTCGCCGCGGCGGTTCAGGGAGGTGTTGAGCACCACGCCGTTGCCGGTGAGTGTCTCCAGCGCGACCATCAGGTCGTAGTAGCGCGGATTGTGATCGCGCTTCAGCACCTGGGCGCGCGAAGTGCCATCCTCATGGACGACTTCCGGCACGCGCGACTTCCACTCGTCGGCCACTTCGAAAGTGAAGGTCATGAACGGTGCCGGATGCTCCGACTGCAGCATCCGCGGCCCGACGCTATCGAGCATGGAGGGACAGAAAGGCCGCCAGCGCTCGCGGAACTTGATCTGCGCATTGATGCGGTCGGCCACGCCCGCGACGCTCGGACAACCCAGGATCGAACGGCCGCCCAGCGCGCGCGGACCGAATTCCATGCGGCCCTGGAACCAGGCGACGGGGTTGCCCTCGGCGAGGATTTGGGCAATCCGGCGTGGCACCGCCGTGTCGCCATGCTCGATCTTCTGCCACTGCGGCCTGTCTGGATGGGCTTCACAGGCGGCGATCACCTGCGCGTTCGTGTAGCGCGGGCCGAGATAGACGTGTTCCATCTTCTCGACCGGCACGCCGCGCTGCACCGAGACATACGAGGCCGCACCGATGGCCGTGCCGGCATCGCCCGAGGCGGGCTGGACGAACAGCTCCCGCAGTTCCGGCCTCGCGATGATCTTCTGGTTGAGCTTGACGTTGAGCGCGCCGCCGCCCGCAAAAGCGAGCTTGCCGGTTTCCCTGAGCACGTCGCCCAAATAGTAGTCCATCATCTGCAACGACAGATCCTCGAACAGCGCCTGCATGCTGGCCGCATAATGAATGTAGGGGTCGTCGGCGATGTCGCCCTCGCGCCTGGGGCCGAGCCACTCGATCAGCTTCGGCGAAAAGTAGTAACCCTTGCCCTTTTCCTTGTAGCGGCGCAGGCCGATCACATTGGCATAGTCGGTATTGACGATCAGCTCGCCGTTGTCGAACCTGGCCAGCCGCGAGAAGTCGTAGCGCGTCGGGTCGCCGTAGGGCGCCATGCCCATCACCTTGTACTCGCCGTCGAGCATCTCGAAGCCGAGGTACTCGGTCAGGGCGCCGTAAAGGCCGCCGAGCGAGTCGGGGTCGTAGAACTCCTTGATCTTGCGGATGCGGCCGTTCTCCCCGATGCCGAAGAAAGTGGTGGCGTACTCGCCCTTGCCGTCGATGCCGAGGATCGCCGTCTTCTCCTGGAACCCGGAACAGTGATAGGCGCTCGAGGCATGGGCCAAGTGGTGTTCGACCGGCACGATCTCGGTCTTGGCCAGGTCGAAGCCGAGCTCGCGCAGGCACGCTTCGATACGGGCGCGATAGCGGCGGTAGCGACGGTTGCCATTGAGGATGGCGTCGATGCCGCGGTCGGGCGCGTACCAGTAGCGCCTTGCGTAGTGCCAGCGGGCCGGGCCGGCCAGGCTCACCGGCGCAAAGGGAATGGCCACCGCGTCCACCTGCCCGGGCTTGATGCCGGCAAAGTCGAGGCAGAATCTCGCCGCCTCGACGGGCATGCGCCCCTTGGCGTGCTTGTCGCGGATGAAACGCTCCTCCTCGGCGGCCGCGACGAGCCTGCCGTCGATGTAGAGGGCGGCGGACGGGTCGTGCGAAACCGCGCCGGACAATCCAAGTATGGTCAGTGCCACGGAACTGGTCCCGGGGGAAAGGCCGTAAGTATACAGGCCGGCGGGCGGGCGCCGCTTATAATCCGCCGGCCATGCGCGTCCTGCTCGTGAAAACCTCCTCGCTCGGCGACGTCGTGCACAACCTGCCGGTCGCCAGCGACATTCATCGGGTGTTTCCGGACGCAAGAATCGACTGGGTGGTGGAGGAAAATTTTGCGGAGATTCCGCGGCTGCATCCCGCCGTGGCCGACGTCATTCCCGTGGCCGTGCGGCGTTGGCGGAAGTCGCCCTGGTCGCCGGCCACCTGGCGCGAAATCACCGCCTATCGGCGCGCCGTCACGGCTGACTTTCATGACGCCGTAGTCGATACCCAAGGCTTGCTCAAGAGCGCCCTGCTCGCCCGTTGGGCCAAAGCCCGCTTGTGCGGCCATGCCGCCGACTCGGCGCGCGAGCCGCTCGCGGCGCGCTTTTACCAGCGCCGGTACAGCGTCGATAAACGCCTGCATGCCGTCACCCGCAACCGCCTGCTCGCCGCGATGGCGCTCGATTATTCGCTCGACGCGCTGCCGCTCGACTACGGCATCGCGGCGCCGCCGCTGGCGGCGCCCTGGCTGCCCGCCGGCAGGTATGCGGTGTTGCTCACCGCCACCAGCCGGTCCGACAAGGAATGGCCGGAAGCGGCATGGCGCTCGCTCGGCGCGGCGCTGATCGACGCCGGCCTGTCTTGCGTGCTGCCCGGCGGGACGCCGGCCGAGCGGGCCCGGGCGGCGCGGCTGGCCGCGATGCTCGGCAGGGGGGCCGTGGCGGCGCCGGCGATGAACCTGACCGAACTGTCCCGCCTGCTGGCGGGCACCGCGCTGGTAGTCGGCGTCGACACAGGTCTTGTCCATCTCGCCGCCGCCCTCGGGCGGCCGACCATCGCGCTCTACTGCGCCTCAGCCCCGGCGTTGACCGGCGTGCTGGCCGGTGCCGATGCCGTCAATCTCGGCGACAAAGGCCGCCCGCCCGCCGACGGCGAAGTGATCCGCCAGGCCCGGGAGCTGCTCGGTTGATGGCGCGGCTTCTGTACACGCTCGCGGTCGTCGCGCTGTTGCCCTGGGCCTTCTTTCACCTGGTCTGGCGCAGCCGCCGCCAGCCGGAGTATCTGCAACACTGGGGGGAACGTCTCGGCTGCTACGGCGCGCGCACCGCCGGCGACGTGATCTGGATCCATGCCGTCTCCGTCGGCGAAACGCGCGCGGCGCAGCCGCTGGTCGCGGCCCTGCGGCAACGCCATCCCGGCTGCCAGATCGTCATGAGCCACATGACGCCAACCGGGCGCCAGACCGCTGCAACGCTGTTCGGCGACAGCGTGCTGCGCGTCTATCTGCCCTACGACACCCCCTGGGCGGTGGCCGCCTTTCTCGACCGCTTCCGACCGAAACTGGGCCTGGTCATGGAAACGGAACTTTGGCCCAACCTGGTGGCTGCCTGCCGGCAGCGCGTGCTGCCGCTCCTGCTGGTCAACGCCCGTCTTTCCGAGCGCTCGGCGCGGCGCTACGCGCGCGTCGCGGCCTTGGCGCGGCAGACTCTGAGCGGACTCGCCGCCGTCGCGGCGCAGGGGGAAGACGACGCCCGGCGCCTACGGGAGTTGGGCGCCCCGGAGGTATCGGTGCTGGGCAACGTGAAGTTCGATATCGAACCGCCGCCGCCGCAACTGGCGCTCGGCGACGAATTCCGCCGGCGCATCGGCGACCGGCCCGTGTTCCTGTGCGCCAGTACCCGCGAGGGCGAGGAAGCGCTGATTCTCGATGCCTGGCCGCGAGATCAGCGCGCGCTGCTGGTCATCGTGCCGCGCCATCCTCAACGCTTCGAGGAAGTTGCGGCCCTGGTCGCCGCAAGGGAACTGCGCGTGCAACGGCGTTCCGACCAGACGCCCGTCGGGGCAGATACGCAGGTATGGCTCGGCGACAGCATGGGCGAGATGTTCGCCTACTACGCGGCGGCCGATGTCGCCTTCGTCGGCGGCAGCCTGCTGGATTACGGCTGCCAGAATCTCATCGAGCCCTGCAGCATCGGCCGACCGGTGCTGATCGGGCCATCCACTTTCAATTTCGCGGAAGCGGCGCGGGAAGCGTTGGCGGCCGGAGCCGCCCTCCAGGTGCCGGAGGCGCCGGCACTGGCGGCCGAGGCGCTGGCGCTGCTCGCCGATCCGGCTCGGCGCACCGCCATGGCTGACGCCGGTCGATCCTTCACCGCGCGCCACCGCGGCGCGGCGGCGCGAACCCTGGCGCTGATCGCGCGGTTTATTCCAGCAGGCCGTTGATCGCGGCCAGATCGTCCTCGGTCAGGTTGCCGGCCGCCGACTTGAGCTTGAGCTGCGCGATCAACGTATCCAGCCTGGCCTTGATCAGCTTCTGGCGCGTGTCGTAAAGCTGGCTTTGCGCATTGAGCACGTCGATGTTGATGCGCACGCCGACTTCGTAGCCCAGCTTGTTCGAATCCAGGGCCGATTGGGACGATGCCACGGCAGCCTCGTAGGCGCGCACTTGCGACAGCCCCGAGGTAACGCCAAGGTAGGCTTGGCGCGCGCCCAGCGCTGCCTGCCGGCGGGCGCTGTCGAGATCGGCGGCGGCCTTGTCCCGCAGCGCCACGGCCTCGCGCTCGCGGGAGCTGACGCCGCCGCCGGCGAAGATCGGCACGCTCAGTTGCAGACCGATGGTCGTGGCCCGGCTGTCGCTGCCCGACGCGGCAGTGGAACTGAAGCCGGTGCCGCTGCGACCATGGCTGGCGACCAGATCGAGCGTCGGATAGTGGCCGCCGCGCTGTCTGCTGATTTCCTCGCGGGCGATGTCCAGTGCGCCTTGCGCCTGCGCCACCGCCAGGCTGCCGGCTTGGGCCGTGTCGGCCCATTTGGCGACATCGTCCGGCTGCGGACGGCCGATCTCGACGCCGGGACGCAAGCGCTTGAGCGCGTCCTGTTCCTTGCCGACCAGCACGCGCAAGGTCTCGCGCTTGACAGTCAGGTCGTTCTCCGCGGCGATCTCGGTCGCGCCGACCAGATCGTATTTGGCCTGCGCCTCGTGGGTATCGGTGATGGTGGCGGTGCCGACCTCGAAGTTGCGCTTGGCCGACTCGAGCTGCTCGGCGACCGCCGTCTTCTGCGCCGCCACCGTGGCGACGGTTTCCTGCGCCAGCAGAACGTCGAAATAGGCTTGCGCCACCCGCACGATCAAATCCTGTCGGGCGGCAGCAAACTGCGCTTCGGCCACGGCCACGGCCAGTTCACTCTGCTTGTAGCCAATCCAGTTCTGCCAGCGGAACAAGGGCTGGGTCAGCGTCGCCGTCCAGCCATTGCTGTTGTAGCGCGCGTCGTACTCCATCGAGGGACGGGCGCGGGTCTTCACTTCGGTATCGTTCAACGTGGTGTTGCCGCCCAGGCCGATGACGGGCATCAGGCCGGCCCGCCCCTGCGGCAATTTTTCCCGCCCGGCCTCGAGCGCTGCGCGCGCCGAGGCGAACTGGGCATCGTAGGCCATGGCGTCGCGATACACCGACATGAGGTCCGCCGCGCTGGCCGGGAAAACCGTCGCTGCCAGCAGGACCAGCGGCAGCAGCGAAAACGGGGGATTCTTCATCGCCTGCTCCAGAAAGAAGTTCAATAGGTGGGCGTGGTCGGATCGACGTCGCGCGACCAGGCGGCCATGCCACCGTACAGGTTGTAGAGCTTACTGAAGCCCTGGTGTTCCAGGAACATGCAGACTTGGTGGCTGCGCGCCCCATGGTGGCAAATCACCACGATTTCGGCCTCCGGCTTCAGTTCAAGGCAGCGCGCCGGGATGCTGCGCATCGGCATCGGCCGGACGCCGGCAATCCGGCAGACGTCGAGTTCCCACGGCTCGCGGACATCCAGCAGCAGCGGCTTGGCGCGCGCCGGGTCGTCCAGCCATTCCTTGAGTTGGGTGGCGCTTAGCTGTTGCATGGCCGATAAATATTAGCACGTACTTATGCACACTCGGATCAAGTTGCCGATTCTACGCCGCCGGTGGTTCCTTGACCTTGTACCAGGCGGCATAGAGCGCCGGCAGGAACAGCAGCGTCAGCACCGTGGCGACGATCAACCCGCCCATGATGGCGACGGCCATCGGCCCCCAGAAAACCTGGCGGCTGAGCGGGATCATCGCCAGCATGGCGGCCGCCGCCGTCAGCATGATCGGCCGGAAACGGCGCACGGCCGAGCCGACGATGGCCTCCCAGGGCGTCTTGCCGGCCTTCTCGTCCTGCTCGATCTGGTCGAGCAGGATCACCGAATTGCGCAGGATCATGCCCATCAGGGCGATCACGCCCAGATTGGCGACGAAACCGAAGGGCTGGTCGAACAGAATCAAGGCCAGCGCCACGCCGATCAAGCCGAGCGGCGCCGCCAGCAGCGCGATGGTGGAGCGGCGCAGGCTCTGCAGCTGCATCATCAGCAGCGTGACCACCACCACCGCCGTGATGGGCATGACGGCCTTGAGCGCAGCCTCGTTCTTGGCGGTTTCCTCGATGGCGCCGCCGATTTCGATGCGATAGCCGGGCGGCAGGTTCTTGCGGACGGCATCGAGTTGCGGATCGATCTGCAGGGTGGCGGTCGGGCCGGTGATCCGGTTGTTGGCCAAGTCGGCGCGAATCTGGATCGACGGCAGGCGGTTGCGGCGCCAGATGATGCCTTCCTCGAGCACCGGCACCAGCCTGGCCACCTGCGCCAGGGGCACCCACTTGCCGCCGGCGGCCAGGTTGGCAGGCACCGGCAGGTCGGCCAGCCGGTCGAGGCTGCCGCGGTCGGGACCGCCCCCTCGCCAGACGACGTCGATCAGCTGGTCGTCCTCGCGGTATTGCGTCAGGCTTACGCCGACCTCGTGCGCCTGCAGGATCTGCGCAATGTCCTGACTGCTCACGCCCAGTTGCCGGGCCCGGTCCTGGTCGATTTCGACCCGAATGCTCCTGGCCTTCTCGTTCCAGTCGAAATGCACGTCGCGCACGTTGGGGTTGGCGCGCATCACGTCGGCGACCTCGCCGGCGACGCGCCGCAGCGTTACCAGGTCTTCGCCCATGGCCCGGAATACCACGGGATAGCCCACCGGCGGACCGTTCTCGAGCCGATGTACGCGCGTGCGCAAGTGGCTCCAGGAGCCATCGCCCCGCTCGAAAGTTTCGATCAGGCGCAAACGCAGAGCCTCGCGGTCGGCGAGCGTGCGCGTCATCAGCACCAGCTGGCCAAAATTGTCGTTGAACAGCTGCTGGTTGAGCGACAGATAGAAGCGCGGCGCGCCGTTGCCGGTGTAGGCGCTAAAGCTGGCGATGCCATCCTGGTACGGATCGGTCTTGAGCATGGCTTCGACCCGCTTGACCTCGTGCTCCGTCGCGCGCAGCGACGAGCCTTGCGGCAACCACAGGTCGATCAACAGTTCGGGCCGGATCGAAGTGGGGAAGAACTGCTTTTGCACCACGGTGTTGAAGGCGACGATACTCAAGCCGAACGCCGCCACGGTCACCGCGATGGTGGCCCAGCGGTGCCGCAAGCACCAGGTCACCAGGGCGCGGAAACGCCGGTAGAACGGCGTGTCGTAGATGTCGCCGTGGTGTTCTTCGCCGTACTTGCGCAGCTTCTCGACGTCGAGCAGCTTGAACCCAAGATAGGGCGTGAAAACCACCGCGACGATCCAGGACGTCAGCAGCGCGATGGTCGTCACCGAGAAAATCGCGCCGGCATACTCGCCGGCGCCGGAATGCGCAAAGCCGACCGGCGTGAAGCCGGCAACGGTGATCAGCGTGCCGGTGAGCATCGGAAAGGCCGTCGAGGTATACGCGAACGTGGCCGCCTTGAACTTGTCGAGGCCCTGCTCGATCTTCACCACCATCATCTCGACGGCAATGATGGCGTCGTCGACCAGCAGGCCCAGCGCGACGATCAGCGCGCCCAGCGAGATGCGATGCAGATCGATGCCCAGCATTTTCATCAGCAGGAAGGTCATGGCCAGCACCAGCGGAATCGACAGCGCCACCACCATGCCGGTGCGGATGCCCAGCGTCAGGAAGCTTACCGCCAGCACGATCAGGAGCGCTTCGGCCAGGCTGCTGAGGAAGAGATCGAGGGATCCGCGGATGATCTCGGGCTGATCGGCCACCGTCGCCACCGCCATGCCCACGGGCAGATTGGCGGCGAGGCGGTTGACTTCGGCCTTCAGGTTGCGGCCCAGCTGGATGCCGTCGCCGCCGCGAATCATCACCACGCCGATGCCGATGGCGTCGCGGCCATTGAAGCGCATGCGCGGATTGGGCGGATCGGCCAGGCCCCGCCTGACTTCGGCGATGTCGGATACGCGGAAATGCCGGCCGCCGACCGCGAGATCGGCGTCGCGAACGCGCGCCACCGAATCGAACGCGCCGCTGACGCGCAGGCGCAGGCGGTCGGTCGGCGTTTCGACGAAGCCGGCCGGCGTCACGGCATTCTGCCTGGCCAGGGCTTCGCCGACCTGCGCCGGCGTGATGCCCAGGGCCGCCAGGCGCGCCGGCGCGACGTCGATATAGATTTTTTCCTCCTGGACGCCCAGCAGGTCGACCTTCTTGACGTCGGCCAGCAGGCGCAACTCGCGCGCCATCCGGTCCGCTTCGCGCCGCAGGGCGGCCAAGTCGTGCCCGGCACCGTCTTCGCTGGTCAGCGCGAAGATGTTCATGTAGACGTCGCCATACTCGTCGTTCGGAAACGGCCCGACCACGCCGGCCGGCAGCGAAGTCTTGATGTCGTCGAGCTTCTTCCGCACCTGCCGCCAAGACTCCGGCACCTCGGGCTTCGCCGTGTAATCCTTGAGTTGAATGAACACCAGCGATTCGCCGGCGCGCGACGAGGAGTAGATGACGTCGAGCGATGGGGTTTCCTGCAGCTTCTTCTCGATTCGCTCGGTCAGTTCGGTTTCCACCTCTTCGGCGGTGGCCCCCGGCCAGAGCGTGCGCACGACCATCACCTTGAAGGTGAAGTCGGGATCCTCGGCGCGCCCGAGCTTGAGGAAGGACACGGCGCCGGCGACCATCAGCACGATGATCAGATAGAGGATCATCGAGGGATGCTCGAGCGCCCAACCGGAGAGATTGAGGCGCTTCATCGCTCGACGACGCGGACCTTCTCGCCCTCGATCAGCTTGAAAGCGCCGGCGGCGACAATGCGCTCGCCCGCGTTCAGCCCGCCCGTGAGCACGGCGCCCTCGTCGGCATAGCGCTCGACCTGGACTTCGCGCAAGGTGACGGTGCCTTCGGCGGTGTTCTCGGCGCCTACCACCCAGACGGCAGGCCGGTCGCCCTGCTGGAACAAGGCCGCGGTCGGCACGCGTATCCTGCCGGCGCCCGGCGCGGAAAAATTCACCGCCGCCGTCAGGCCCAGCGGCAACGCCGGATCGGCGCCGACCAGGCTGACCCGGGCGACGAAGGTGCGCGTCGCGGCATCGGCGACCGGCGCGACTTCCCGGACCCGACCCTCGTAACGCTTGCCGTCGGCCCAGAGACTGACCGCTGCCGCCGTGCCCGGACGCACGGTCGCCAGCACGCTTTCCGGCAGGGCGATCGCCACCTCGCGCTCGCCATCGCGGGCGACGCGCAACACGGCCTGACCAGCGCTCACCACCTGGCCCGGCTCGGCCAGCACGGCGGCAACGACGCCCGCCTTGTCGGCGTACAGCGTGGTGTAGGCCGCCTGATTGGCGACCAGTTGCGCCTGCGCTCGCGCAGCCTTGGCCGTCGTGACCTTGGCATCCAGCGCCGCCTGGCTGACGAAGGATTTCGCTTGCAAGTCCTGGGCGCGGCGCAGTTCCGCCTCGGCCAGTGCGGCATTCGCCTCGGCCTGGCTGGCGGCCAGGCGGGCATCGATCGGATCGAGCCTTGCCAGCGGCTGGCCAGCCTTGACGCGCGCGCCGACGTCGACCAGGCGCTCGGTCAACTTGCCGCCGACGCGAAAACCCAGCACCGACTCATGGCGCGCCCGCACTTCGCCGCTGTACCGGGCATCTGCCGGCGTGTCGCCATGGCTGACTGTCATGACCCGCACCGTTTTCGGTCCGGTGAGGCTCTGCGCGGTGGCTGGCGCCTCTTTGCCGCAAGCGGCGACCAGCAGAAGGGGCAGCAACAATAATGGATTCATCGGTCGGTTTTCCAGGAAATCGGGGGCGTCCGTTCGCGCTGTTCAATCCCCTCGGCGGCCAGCGGAAAAAACGCTGTTCCTGGGCATGGGCGACATGACAAAGGAGGCATCGGCGCGCAGCGCGCGTAGACGATGGGCCCGGCGAACGCCGGCGGCGGCAGGTAGGCTGATGACTGGCAAGTCGGCAAGTTAACTAATCGCCCTGTCGACGTCAAGCCGAAACGCTTGCCCGGGCTTGACTGGCGACCGTTCTGCGCGATACTCCCCGCCAGGAGGATAACCGGCATGGATATCGGTTTTATCGGGCTCGGCTTGATGGGTCGGCCCATGGCCCTGCACTTGGCGAAGGCCGGCCACAGGCTGCACCTATGGGCGCGCCGGCCGGCGTCGCTCGCGCCGTTCAAGGACACCGAGGCGCGCGCGCACATCTCGGCGGCAGCGGTGGCCCGCCACGCCGAAGTGGTCTTCACCATGGTCGCCGATGCGCCGGACGTGCGCGAAGTCTGCCTTGGCGAGGATGGACTGGCGGCCGGCGCGGCCCCGGGGCTGATCGTGGTCGACATGAGCACGATCAATCCCAACGCGGCGCGCGAAATCGGCAGGGCGTTGGCTGAACGGGACATCGAGTTCCTCGACGCGCCGGTATCGGGAGGCGAAACCGGCGCCATCAACGCCGCGCTCACCATCATGGTCGGCGGCAAGCCGGCGGTTTTCGCCCGCATCGAACCGCTGCTCGACGTCATGGGCAAGTCGGTGACGCTGATCGGCGACGCCGGAGCCGGCCAGGTGGCCAAGGCCTGCAACCAGATCATCACCGGCGTCGGCGTGCTGGCGGTGGCCGAAGCTTTCAGCTTTGCCGCCAAGCATGGCGTCGATGTGGCGCGGGTGCGCGCAGCGCTGCTCGGCGGGTTCGCTTACTCGCGCATTCTCGAAAACCACGGCCAGCGCATGCTCGACCGCGACTTCAAGCCGGGCTTCAAGGCCTGGATGCACCAGAAGGACCTGCGCATCGTCATGGAGGAGGCCCACCGCCTCGGCCTGATGCTGCCGGCGGCGGCGGCAACCGCCCAGTTGTTCAATGCCATCGTCGGCAGCGGCCTGGGCGAGGAAGACTCGATCGTCGCCTTGCGCATGCTCGAGCGCATCGGCGGCGAAGGCTAGCCCGGGCGCATCGCGGCCGAAGGCGCGGGCGCCGCCGACATCAGGCGCGCCGCTGCCAATCCGTTCACGATGCCGAATACGAGCGCGAACAGGGCGAACACCGGCACCAGGTAGAACACGCCGTCGTGCGGCACCAGCCAGGCCCGCGCCAGCAAGACCTGCCCGCCGACATGGGCGAACGCCGCCAGGATGCTTTGGCTGACCGGCCCGAACCAGCGCGCCGGCAGACGCGCCGCCAGCGCCAGCGCCACGAGGCTGGTCAGCGCACCGGTCAGGCTGAGGAAGAAGCCGGGCGCCAGGAACTGCCCCACCAGCAGGCTGCCGGCCAGCACGCGCAGCAGCGATACCCAGGCGGCTTCGCGCCAGCCATGCCGGGCCAGCACGATCAGGACGACGATGTTGGCCAGTCCCGGCTTGACGCCCGGCAAGGGCGAGGGAATCGCTGCCTCGGCCACCGTCAGGGCGATCGCCGCGGCGGCATAGCGGGCAATACGCCGGTCGGCCGGGGTCACGCGCAGTTCGAGGCTCGACTCGCCCAAGGGATTCCCGTCAGTAATTCAGCGTGTCGTAGCCAGCCTGCCGGCCCGACAGGAACAGGCTGACGTGGTTGGGCGCGCAAATGGCGATGGCATTGGTCCGCGTCAGCCAGCCCTGTTTGACGCAGTACTGGCGCGGACCGGGATCGGCGGCGACGCGCGCGCGCCCGGGCTGGATCTCGATCACCGTCTTGCCCAGCGGACCGGCGACCTCGAACCGGCGGGCGGCATCGAGCGGATATTCGGCCACCACCCGCCCGTCGAGCCGCACCACCGCCCGCTCCGCCGGCCCGCCGCGCCATAGCAGCGGGAACGCCAGCGCCACCGCCAGGGCCCCCAGGGCGACCGTCAGCCAGTCGCCCGGGCGGACCAGCGCCAACCAGCCGCTCACGACGGCGCCAGGGTGCGGTGGCGGACCAGCACGTGCATGGCGCCGCGAAAGCGTTCGGCCAGTTTTTCGGCGAAATACACCGAGCGGTGCTGGCCGCCGGTGCAGCCCAGCGCCACGGTGAGATAGGAGCGGTTGTCGCGGATGTAGGCTGGCAGCCATTCCTGGATGAAACGGCCGATGTCGGCCAGCATCACCCGCGCTTCGGGCTGAGCGTCGAGGAATTCGATGACCGGCGCATCCAGGCCGGTCAGCGGCCGCAACTGGGGATCGTAATGCGGGTTGGGCAGGCAGCGGACGTCGAACACCAGGTCGGCATCCATCGGCAGGCCGTGCTTGAAGCCGAAAGACTCGAACATCAGCGTCAGGCCGGCGGTTTCGTCGAGATCGATGAAGTCCTTGACGAAGGCGCGCAGGGCGTTGGGCCGCAGATGGCTGGTGTCGATGTGGTGGCCGAGGCCGCCGAGGCTCTCGAGCGCCTCGCGCTCCTTGGCGATCGCCTCGGCCAGCGTCGTGTCGCCAACGGCCAGCGGATGGCGCCGCCGCGTTTCCGAGAAGCGCTGGATCAACACCTCGTCGCGCGCGTCGAGGAAGACGAAGCGCATGTCCACGCGCCCTTCTTCGCGCAACTGGCGCAACTGCTGGGGCAGGAAGGCGGCGACGCCGGCGCCGCCGCGCATGTCCATCGCCACCGCCGCGCGCGTCTGCCCTTCGGCGCGCAAGTGCTCCACCAGCGGCGCCAGCAGCGGCGCCGGCAGGTTGTCGACGCAGTAGTAGCCGGCATCCTCGAGGACGTTGAGCGCGATCGATTTGCCGGAACCGGACAAGCCGCTGATCAGGATGAGCTGCATGGCGCTAAGGATAGCCGAAGGGCCGCGTCATCGGGTGTCCTTCGCCTCGTCGACCAGCCAGGCGACGAAGTCGTCGACCTCGGCGCGCGCTCCGTTTATCGTGCGCAACAGGAAGTAGCCGCGCGTGGCGACGCGTTCGCGCGCCTCCATCAGCGGCGCCAGGCGGCCCTCGTCGATCAACCGGTGCACCAGCGGTCCGCGGCCGAGCGCCAACCCCTGGCCATCGGCAGCGGCGCGAACGAGTTGGTCGTACTGATTGAACTGGATCACGGCCTTGGGCCTGGCCTTTTCCAGGCCAAGGGAGGCCAGCCACGGCGACCAGTCGAGGCCGGGCGTCATTTCTCCCGTGTAGGCGAGCAGCGTCACCGCCGCCAGATCGGCGGCCGTCGGTATCGGCGGGAAAGCCCGCGCGAGCGCCGGCGCCGCGACCGGGAACACCACCTCGTCGAACAACAGGATCGCCTCGTGCGGCATCAGTTCCGGCGGACCATAGCGCAGGGCGACATCGACCTCCTCGCGCGCCAGGTCGACCGTGCGGTTGTCGGCCGACAGGCGTACATCGACATCGGGATAGCGTTCGTGAAACGCGCCCAGGCGCGGCACCAGCCAGAGCGCGGCGACGCCGATCGCCGCCGACACCGTCACCCGCGGCCGCCGCTGACCGGCCCGCAGTCCAGCACAAACGTCGGCCAGCTCGGCCAAGGCTCTGGCCGCCACGCGATGGAGGCGCTCGCCCTCGGGCGTCAACGCCAGCTTGCGTACCCCGCGCAGAAACAGCCGCACGCCGAGTTGCTCTTCGAGCGTCTGCACCTGGCGGCTGATCGCCGATTGAGTCAACGAAAGTTCCGCCGCGGCGCGCGTGAAACTCAAATGCCGCGCGGCGGCATCGAAACCCTTCAGGGCATCGAGCGAAGGCAGTCGACCGACCTCATTATTCATGCGATTTACTCATGCCTGGAATGCCGAAATTCCGTTTGTGAGCCTTATTGGCGCTACTTAGAGTGTGGGCAGACGCGCAATTTGCATGCGTCCTCTTCATGAAAGGATACGATCATGGGCGACTCCAGGCAAGTACGGCATTTCACGCTCGACCGGCGCGAACTCCTTCTCATCGAGAATGCGCACGACCAACAGTTGAGCTGCGAAAGCGGCGAGTTGTGGATCACCCAGGACGGCGACCGCCGCGACGTCATCCTGCCGGCCGGCCAGTCGTGGCGCATCGACCGCCACGGTCCGCTGGTCCTGTCCGCCTTCAAACCGTCGGTGGCCACGCTCGTCCACCCCGAACCCGGCCGGACCGCCGGCGTGCCGCGCCGGGAAGGCGCCGCGGCCTTGCTCGCGCGCATCCGGCGCTGGCGTTTCCCTGCCCTGGCCAGCTTTCCGTCGACCCTGCTGCGCTAGCAGACTGCCATGCCCTTTCTCGACGTAAAAGTCAGCCGTGACGGCACGCCATCGAACTTGAGGTCACAGGCTGTGTGACCTCGAGTCGTCAAGTTCCTGCTTAAGCCGCCATCGTCGGCACGATGGCGTCGCCTTCGATGGCGATGGCGCCGGCACGCTTGAGTTCGCTCAACAACCAGCCGGCGAGCATCGGCACGTCCATGCCGAGCTGCCGCACGCCGACATCGCGGAAAAACGGCACACGTCCAAGATACGCCTCCAACTCGGTGCGCGGCAGTCCTTCGAGGTCGAGCAGGTTGAAGACGAAGCAGGCCTTGATCGCGTTCCTGGCCATGCGCGACGGATCGTTCTCGAAGGCGGCGAGCCGCTTGTAGGCGCGGGCGATCGCGGAATCGACATCGTCGAACGGCGCGCCGTGTCCGGGAATCACCGTGTCGACCCGCAGGCCGGCGAGCATGTCGAGCGTTCTCCGGGTCGCGGCCAGCGCGCCCGGATTGCCGAGCAGTTCACCGAAGATGATGCCGAAGCCGTCTTCCCACAGGGCGTCGCCCGAAATCAGCAGCCGGGCTTCGGGACAGTGGAACACCAGCGCGTCCATGTCGTGGCCGGGCGCGGCGTGCGCCCGCCACTCGAGCCCGCCCATGACCAGCGTGTCGCCGGGGCGCACGACGGCATCGTGGCGGAAACGGTCGCCGCGCTGCGCAGCCGGCGCAAGCAGCAGCGCATTCTCGTCCCAGTTGAGGATGTGCTCCTCGATGCCGGCGGGAATGACGATGCCACAGCCGAACTCCCGTTGCAGGGCCGCATTGCCGCCGATATGGTCCGAATGCGAATGGGTATTGAGCACCTGCCGCAAGCGGCGTCCCGCCATGGCTGACTTTACCAGCGCCACCGTCTGCGCCGCATGGCCGACATAGCCGCTATCCACCAGCGTCGCCTGGTCGCCGTCGAACAGCAGGATGTTGTTCGACGACAGCCAGCCGCGCTCGATGACCCGAACGTCCGGCGGCAGCGTCATCGCCCGGCCAGCACCGCCCTGGCGACCTTGGATGCCGGCGCGCGGCCGAGTTGCCCGGAAATCCAGGCGGCGGTGTCGACCAATCGCGCCAGGTCGACGCCGCTGGCGATGCCGAGTCCCTGCAACAGCCAGACCACGTCCTCGGTGGCAACATTGCCGGAAGCGCCCCGCGCGTAGGGGCAACCGCCGAGGCCGCCGACGGCGGCGTCGAAGACGTTGACGCCCATCTGCAGCGCGGCATAGACGTTGGCGATGGCCATGCCGCGCGTGTCGTGATAATGGCCGGCCAGCTTCTTGATCGGCACGCGCCGCGCCACCGCCTCGATCATGGCCTTGTTCTTCTCCGGCGTACCCGCACCGATGGTGTCGCCCAGCGAAATCTCGTGGCAGCCGAGATCGAACAGCGCCCAGGCGACCTCGGCGACCGCGATCGGCGTCACCTCGCCCTGATAGGGGCAGCCGAGCACGCAGGAAACATAGCCGCGCACCTGGGCCCCGGCTGCCTCGGCGCGCGCGGCCACCGGCTTGAAGCGCTCGAGCGATTCCTTGATCGTGCAATTGATGTTCTTGCGCGAGAACGCCTCGGAGGCGGCGGCGAACACCGCCACTTCCGTGGCGCCCGCCGCGAGGGCGGCGTCCAGGCCGGTCTCGTTGGGCACCAGCACGGGATAGCCGACGCCATGCCGGCGCGCCATGCCGCGCATCACCTCGGCGGCATCGGCCATCTGCGGCACCCATTTCGGCGAGACGAAAGCGGTGGCCTCGATGGTCGTCAGCCCGCAGTCGGCCAGCCGGCCGATGAGTTCGATCTTGGTCGTAGTGGCGATCTGCTGCTTTTCGTTCTGCAGGCCGTCGCGCGGACCGACTTCGACGATGCGGGCCTTCTTGGGTAGCGGCATGCTCAGGACGCCTTCTCGAATTCCAGCAACTCCGCGCCATCGGCAACCGGTTCGCCCACCGCGTAATGAAACGCCTTGACCGTCCCCGCGGCCGGCGCCACCAGCGTGTGCTCCATCTTCATGGCCTCGAGCACGATCAGCGGCGCGCCCTTGTCCACTTTCATGCCCGGCTCGACCAGCAGCGCGATCACCTTGCCGGGCATCGGCGCGGCCAGCCCGCCTTCGGCGCCGCCGCCTTCGCCGGCATGGAACAGCGGATCGATCGCCGCGAAAACGAAGCCCCGTCCGTCGACGAACACGTGGCGTTTTTCACCGGCGGCGATGACCGTGACGGTCAGGCGCCGGCCGTCGAGGTCGGCGCGCAAGCTGCCGTCGTCGAGCAATTCACCGGCGGCATCGCTTTCCCGGCCGTCCAGTTCCAGCCGGAAACCTTGACCGCCGCCGCAGTACGCCGCCATGACGCGCTTCTCGACTTCGCCGGCGCGCAAGCGGATCTCCCGGCGCGCCACGCCATTGACGCGCCAGCCGTCGCGCCGATGCCAGGGCGAATGCGGATCGCCGCCGACGGCGGCCCGGGCGCGCGCGAAGTTCCTGTCGCGCAGCAGTTCGGCAAGCGCCGCCAGCAGCCAGGCCTCGCGCAACGGCGCCCGCGCCGCCGCGTCGGGGAACAGGAAGCCGCGCTCGCGTTCGATCAGGCCGGTGTCGAGATCGGCGCCGGCGAAGGACGGACAGGCCACCAGTCTCGACAGAAAAGCGATGTTGCTGTTCACGCCGACCACGCGGTAGTCGGCCAGCGCCTGCAGCATGCGCGCCAGCGCCCGCTCGCGGTTCTCGTCCCAGACGATCAGCTTGGCGATCATCGGATCGTAATGCGGCGTGATTTCGTCGCCCTGTTCGACGCCGGTGTCCACGCGCACGTTGAGCGACGCGGCCGGCGGCGCCAGATGCGTGAGCCGCCCCGTCGCCGGCAGGAAGCCCTTGTCCGGATCCTCGGCATAGACGCGCGCCTCCAGCGCGTGGCCCCGGATCGACACCTGCGCCTGGGTCAGCGGCAGCGTCTCGCCGGCACTGACTTTCAATTGCCATTCGACGAGATCGAGGCCCGTGATCATCTCCGTCACCGGATGCTCGACCTGCAGGCGCGTGTTCATCTCCATGAAGTAGAAGGTGCCCGACGGATCGACGATGAACTCGACGGTGCCGGCGCCGACGTAGCCGACGGCCCGGGCCGCGTCGACGGCCGCCTGGCCCATCGCCGCGCGTCGCGCCGGCGTCATGCCCGGCGCGGGCGCTTCCTCGAGCACTTTCTGGTGCCGGCGCTGCACCGAGCAGTCGCGCTCGAACAGATGGATGCAGTTGCCCTGCGCGTCGCCGAACACCTGAATCTCGATGTGGCGAGGCCGCTCGAGGTATTTTTCCACCAGCACGTGGTCGTTGCCGAACGCCGACTGCGCCTCGCGCTGGCACGATGCCAGGGCGTCGGCGAATTCCCCGGCGCCGCGCACGACGCGCATGCCTTTGCCGCCGCCGCCGGCGCTGGCCTTGATCAGCACCGGATAGCCGATGCGGTCGGCCTGCTCGCGCAGAAAGGCCGGCTCCTGGTTGTCGCCGTGGTAGCCGGGCGTCAGCGGCACGCCGGCCTTTTCCATCAGCTTCTTGCTCTCGGACTTGAGGCCCATGGCGCGAATGGCGCTCACCGGCGGACCGACGAAGACGATGCCGTGGTTCGCGCAGGCTTCCGCGAAGTCTTCGTTCTCCGACAGAAAACCGTAGCCGGGATGGATGGCCTGCGCGCCGGTGTCCTTGGCCGCGGCGATGATCCTGTCGATGACCAGGTAGGACTCGCGTGCGGCGGGCGGGCCGATGCCGACGGCTTCGTCGGCCAGCCGCACGTGCCGCGCGCCGGCATCCGCTTCGGAATAGACGGCGACGGTGCGGATGCCCATGCGCCGCGCCGTCTTGATCACGCGGCAGGCGATTTCGCCGCGGTTGGCAACGAGTATCTTGGTGAACATGGCCGCCCCCTACATCCGGAACACGCCGAACCGCGTCGGCGGAATCGGCGCGTTGAGCGCCGCCGAGATGCCCAGGCCCAGCGCCCGGCGCGTCTGCGCCGGATCGAGCACGCCGTCGTCCCAAAGCCGCGCCGTGCCGTAATAGGGATGGCCCTGGGTTTCGTACTGGGCGCGGATGGGCGCCTTGAAGGCTTCCTCCTCTGCGGCCGGCCAGGTCTTGCCGGCCGCCTCCAGGGCATCGCGCCGGACGGTGGCCAGCACGCTGGCGGCCTGCTCGCCGCCCATCACCGACACCCGGGCGTTCGGCCAGGTCCATAGCAGGCGCGGACTGTAGGCGCGGCCGCACATGCCGTAGTTGCCGGCGCCGAACGAGCCGCCCATGATGACGGTGAACTTCGGCACCGCCGCCGTCGATACCGCCGTCACCATCTTGGCGCCATCCTTGGCGATGCCGCCGTTCTCGTACTTGCGACCGACCATGAAGCCCGTGATGTTCTGCAGGAATACCAGCGGGATGCCGCGCTGCGCGCACAGCTCGACGAAATGCGCGCCTTTCTGCGCCGACTCGGCGAACAGGATGCCGTTGTTGGCGACGATGCCGATCGGATAACCGTGCAAGTGCGCGAAACCGGTGACCAGCGTCGTGCCATAGCGGGACTTGAACTCGTCGAGGCGCGAGCCGTCGACCAGCCGGGCGATCACCTCGCGCACGTCGTAAGGCTTGCGGGTGTCGGCCGGAATGACGCCATGGATTTCCTCGGGGGCGTAAAGCGGCGCTTCCGGCGCCGCCAGCTCGAGGCTGATCGCCTTCTTCCAGTTGAGATTGGCGACGATGCGCCGGGCGATGGACAGCGCGTGCTGGTCGTTCTCGGCCAGGTGGTCGCAGACGCCCGAGATGCGCGTGTGCACGTCGCCGCCGCCGAGGTCTTCGGCGCTGACGATCTCGCCGGTGGCGGCCTTCACCAGCGGCGGTCCGCCGAGAAAGATGGTGCCCTGGTTCTTGACGATGATCGACTCGTCCGACATCGCCGGCACGTAGGCGCCGCCGGCCGTGCACGAACCCATGACCACGGCGATCTGCGGAATGCCGGCCGCGCTCAGGTTGGCCTGGTTGAAGAAAATGCGGCCGAAGTGGTCGCGATCCGGGAATACTTCGTCCTGCGTCGGCAGGTTGGCACCGCCCGAGTCGACCAGGTACACGCACGGCAGGCGGTTCTGCGCGGCGATCTCCTGCGCGCGCAAGTGCTTCTTGACGGTCATGGGGAAATACGAGCCGCCCTTGACGGTGGCATCGTTGGCGACGATGACGCATTCGACGCCGGCCACGCGGCCGATGCCGGTGACCACGCCGGCCGAGGCGATGTCGCCGCTATACATGTTCCAGGCCGCCATTGCCGAGAATTCGAGGAAAGGCGCCCCCGGGTCGAGCAGGCCGTCGACGCGGTCGCGCGGCAGCAGCTTGCCCCGCGCCAGGTGTTTTTCGCGGGCGTCCGGCGGTCCGCCCAGGCTGACTTTGGCGACTTTCTCGCGCAGGTCGGCCACCAGCGCGCGCATGGCCGCAGCGTTGGCCTTGAACTCGGCGCCGCGGGTATCGAGATTCGACTTGATGACGGACATCAAAAACCTCCAGTCTGCAGCCAGCGCTCTACCTGCGGCAGCCGGTCGGCGCCCCAGAACGGCTCGCCGTCGACCACCAGCCAGGGCGCGCCAAACACGCCGGCGGCCAAGGCCGCATCGGTTTCGGCGCGCAGGCGCTCCTTGGTCGCGGCGTCGTTCATGCCCGCCTCGACGGCGGCGCGGTCGGCCCCGGCCTCGGCCGCCAGTGCGAGCGTCGTCGCGGCCGTCGATATGTCGCGCCCCTCGGCGAAACAGGCGCGGAACACGCCGTGCGCGAAGCGCCGTGCCAAGTCGCAGTCCTGGCCATGCAGCCAGTAATAGGCGCGGGCCGGCGCGACGGTGGGCACCGGGAAATTCGCGGGCTGGACATAGGGCAGGCCATGGAAGCGCGCCGAGCGCAGAAAATCGCGCACGCTGTAGTCCGCCTTGTCGGGCTGGCTTACCAGCGATACCGTGCCGAGCGCCTTGAACACCGGCCCCAGCAGAATCGGCCGCCAGCGCACCTGGCGACCGTGGGCGGCAGCCAGCACGTCGATCTTTTCGCTGACGATATAGGAATAAGGCGAAGTGAAGTCGAAACAGAACAGGATCGGTTCGCTCATGTCATGCCTCGCAGACGGCGCGCGCGATCACCAGCCGCTGGATGTCGGAAGCGCCTTCGTAGATCTGGCAGACGCGCGCGTCCCGGTAAATGCGTTCGACCGGAAAGTCGGCGACGTAGCCGTAGCCGCCATGGATCTGGATGGCGTCGGAGCAGACCTTCTCGACCATCTCCGAGGCAAACAGCTTGGCCATGCTGGCCTCCTTCAGGCAAGGCGCGCCAGCCGTGCGCAGGCTGGCCGCGTGCCAGACCATCTGGCGCGCCACCTCGACCTGCGTCGCCATGTCGGCCAGCCGGAAGTTGACCGCCTGGTGCTCGACGATCGGCTTGCCGAAAGCGACGCGCTCCTTGGCATAAGCCACCGCCGCTTCCAGGGCGGCGCGCGCCATGCCCACCGACTGGGCGGCGATGCCGATGCGGCCGGCTTCCAGGTTCGACAGGGCGATGCGGTAGCCGTCGCCCTCGGCGCCGAGCAGGCCGTCGGCCGGAACGTGGCAGTTCTCGAACAGGATCTGGGCGGTGTCCGAGGCGCGCTGGCCCATCTTGTCTTCGACGCGGGCGACGATGAAGCCGGGCGTGTCGGTCGGCACGCAGAAGCAGGAGATGCCTTTGCGCCCGGCGGCCGGGTCGGTGACGGCGAAGACGATGGCGATCTGCGCGTTCTTGCCCGAGGTGATGAACTGCTTGACGCCGTTCAGCGTCCAGCCGCCGCTGACTTTGGTGGCGCGAGTGCGGATGGCAGAAGCATCCGAGCCGACGTGCGGCTCGGTCAAGCAGAAGCAGCCGAGCAGGCCGCCGCTGGCGGCGCCGCGCAGCCAGCGCTGCTTTTGCGCATCGTCGCCGTACTTCGCCAGAATGCCGCACACCAGCGAATTCTGCACCGACAGGATGGTCGAAATGGCGCCGTCGCCGGCGGCGATTTCCTCGATGGCGACGGCCAGCGCAACGTAGTCGAGGCCGGCGCCGCCCCACTGCTCCGGCACCACCACGCCCCAGGCGCCCAGCCCCGCCAGGGCCGCCAGCGCCTCGGCCGGAAACTCGCCGCTGCGGTCGCGCGCCGCCGCCTGCGGCGCCAACCGCTCGCGCGCGTACTGGCGCAGCGTGTCGCGCACCAGGCGCTGGTCTTCGTCGAGCATCATTATTGTCTCCCCACCCCTCCGCCCCCGCCCAAGCGGGGGTGACGGAGGTTCGCCGCTTCGCGGCTCCGGTTGGTTGGTAGCGCCATGCTTGAGGCGGCTCTGCGCATGGCTAGAGCATCTCCACCGCCAGCGCGGTCGCCTCGCCGCCGCCGATGCACAAGCTGGCGACGCCGCGCCGGCCAGAGTACTTCTTCAGCGCGCCGAGCAACGTCACCAGGATGCGGCAGCCCGAGGCGCCGATCGGATGGCCGAGGGCGCACGCGCCACCGTGCACGTTCACTTTTTCCACGGGCAGCTTCAGGTCGTGGATGGCGGCCATGGTGACGACGGCGAAAGCTTCGTTGATCTCGTAGAAGTCCACGCTCTCGGCGGTCCAGCCGGTCTTGGCGAACAGCTTGTTCATCGCGCCGACCGGCGCAGTGGTGAACAGGGCGGGCTGCTGCGCATGCGTGGCGTGGCCGACGATGCGCGCCAGCGGCGTAAGGCCCAGCGCCTTCGCCTTCGATTCGCGCATCAGCACGACGGCGGCGGCGCCGTCGGAAATCGACGACGAATTGGCCGGCGTTACCGTGCCATCCTTCTTGAAGGCCGGCTTGAGGTGGGGAATCTTGTCGAGCTGCGCCTTGGGCGGCTGCTCGTCGTCGTGGATCGCCACCTCGCCCTTCTTGCCGGCGACGACGACCGGCGCGATCTCCCAGGCAAAGGAACCATTCCTGATCGCTTCCTGGGCGCGGGTGGTCGAGCGGATGGCGAACTGGTCCTGGTCGGCGCGCGCGAACTGGTAGCGCTCGGCGCATTCCTCGGCAAAGCTGCCCATCAGCCGGCCGCGGTTTTCCTTGCTGTAGGCGTCTTCCAGACCGTCCATGAACATGTGGTCGATGATCTGGCCGTGGCCGAGGCGATAGCCGCCGCGCGCCTTGGGCAGGAGATAAGGCGCGTTGGTCATCGATTCCTGGCCGCCGGCGACGCCGATCTCGTAGCTGCCGGCCAGGATGTTGTCATGGGCCACCATCACCGCCTTCAAGGCCGAGCCGCACACCTTGGAAATGGCGGTGCAGGCGACCGGCAAGGGCAGGCCGGCCAGCAGCGCCGCCTGGCGTACCGGCGCCTGGCCGAGGCCGGCGACCAGCACGTTGCCGAAGACGACTTCATCGACCTGCTCGGGCTTGATGCCGGCCCGCTCGACGGCCGCCCGGATGGCGACGGCGCCCAGCTGCGGTGCGGCGAGGGATGCGAAGTCGCCCTGGAACCCGCCGATGGGCGTGCGGGCGGCGCTGACGATGACGACGGGATCGGCCATGAAACCTCCTTTTTCGGCGCGTGCGACGCGGCCCGGCTCAGGCCGACGGCAACAGGTGTGCGGCGGCGCTGGCCGCGACCGCCGGCGGCAGCGGACACGACTTGCGAGTGCCGGCATCGATGCAGACGACGGTGAATTCGCAGTCGGCGGAAAGCGCGCCGGTCTCGGTATTGAACAGTTCGTGGCGGTAGCGCAGCACTTTTTCCCGAATCTCGACCACGCCGGTGCGCACGACGACGGTGTCGCCGGGCTGCAGCTCCTGCTTGTAGCCCATGTTCTGCTGCACGGCGACGATCCTGACCGGCCCCTCGCGCAGCGCGCTCGGCGGCAGGCCGATCATGGTGTAGAACTGCCAGGCCGCCTGTTCGAAGAAATCGACATAGGCGCGCACGTTGATATGGCCCATGTGGTCGCGCTGCCATTCGTGCACGGTGCCGCGAGCGGTTTCGATCATGACGGGCCTCCGGTCAGACGGTTTCCGCGAACAGTTCGCGGCCGATCAGCATGCGGCGGATCTCGCTGGTGCCGGCGCCGATCTCGTAAAGCTTGGCGTCGCGCCAGAGGCGGCCGACGGGATACTCGTTGGTGTAGCCGACGCCGCCCAGCGTCTGAATGGCTTCGCCCGCCATCCAGGTCGCCTTCTCCGCCGAATACAGAATCGCGCCGGCGGCGTCCTTGCGCAGCGTGCGCGCGTGGTCGCTGGCATCGCAGGCGCGGCCGACCGCGTACACATAGGCGCGCGTCGCCTGCCAGGTGGCATACATGTCGGCGATCTTGCCCTGCATGAGCTGGAATTCGCCGATGCTCTGGCCGAACTGCTTGCGCTCGTGAATGTAGGGAATCACGGCGTCCATGCAGGCGGCCATGATGCCCAGCGGCCCGCCCGACAGCACGGCGCGCTCGTAGTCGAGGCCGGACATGAGCACCTTGACGCCATTGCCCACGCCGCCGAGCACGTTCTCCTCGGGCACCTCGCAGTCGTCGAAGAACAGCGGGTAGGTGTTGGAGCCGCGCATGCCCAGCTTGTCCAGGTGCGAGCCGCAGGAAAACCCCTTG
>WBZU01000589.1_pt1 | contig 30622 bp, 23 predicted proteins | sample 5204311 | NCBI WGS metagenome assembly WBZU01 (sample SAMN12344359, study PRJNA552823) | activated sludge metagenome | biome: Activated sludge suspended growth; feature: Nitrification reactor; material: Wastewater; isolation source: activated sludge from nitrification reactor of wastewater...
GACTAATTGTTGTGTTATATCAGTAACTGTAGCTTTGTTTTCAACAAGCAAACCACTGTTATCAGTTATCATAAAATCAGCAACAATTGGCAATCGCTTCAACCGAATGTTCATTGGGGGCCTACAAGCTAATAGTCCTTTGGTGTAAGGGTGCTGGGGCTTGGTAAAAATATCGTTTACTGAACCTTGTTCCACAATACTCCCTCGGTACATGACAACTACCTTATCGGCAAGTTCAGCAATAACGCCTAAATCATGTGTAATAAAAAGTATCCCCATTTGATATTGCTGTTGCAATTTTTGCAATAATTCGAGAATGCTTTTTTGAACAGTAACATCAAGAGCTGTTGTTGGTTCGTCGGCAATTAACAATGATGGGTTGCACGAAATGGCCATCGCAATCATAACCCGTTGTTTTTGGCCTCCGGATAATTGATGAGGATAACTATCAAACAGTTGCTCTGGCCGCGGGAGTTGAACTTCTTTAAACAATTCGATGGTACGCGCTTTGGCGGCAGAGCGTGAAAGATTTTTGTGCAACAGCAATGACTCCATCACTTGATTTCCACATGTATATACGGGATTAAGTGATGTCATGGGTTCCTGAAAGATCATGGCAATTTCATTCCCACGCAGTTTTCGCAGCTGTTTTTCGGGTAAACTTGCTAAGTCAACAATTCCTTGAGTTGCAGAGTTAAAAAGCAATTCTCCTCCGGTAATTTTGCCGGGGGGTGAAGCAATTAAACGCATGATCGAAAGTGAGGTAACGGATTTTCCGGATCCCGATTCTCCAACAATACCAATAGTTTCGCCTTTGTTAACGGAAAATGAAATTCCATTAACCGCAGTAACCGTTTCGTTTTCGGTACGAAATTCGGTACGCAAATTTTTTATTTCGAGCAAGGAAGGCGTTGACACAATTGCAAATTAAAGCAATAAAAATTACTCTGCTGCAAAAACATTTTTTTCGGCAATCAGGTTTTCATGATTGAATCGTAATAGGAGCTGCGCCACAGTGACAACATCTTTTTCGCAATAACGAACAATTCGTTTCAGGTTTTTTTCTTCCCAATACACCTTGGCTACTTGGCTTCCATCGATGTCGTCTTTGGGAGTTGGAATATGAAAAATAAAAGCAAGTAAATTTAACGAGGTGAAGTTTTTATAATCGCCAAACTTCCACAATTCTAGGGTGTCGAGGTGAGGAACCTCCCATGGTTTTTTACCGGCCAAATTAAGACATGCAGGTAGTTTTATTCCGTTAATTAACAAACGACGGGCAATGAAAGGAAAGTCGAATTCTTTGCCATTGTGAGCGCAAAGCAGTAAGTTTTTTTTAGAAGAGAAAGACTGGAGATACCTACAAAAATCAAGGAGTAATTTTTTTTCATCAGCCCTGTAAAAGGATTTTAATTTAAATTGTTTAGTGTTATTTTGATGATTAATGTAACCTGTTGAAATGCACACAATTTTAGCAAACTCGGCATAAATCCCAGCTTTAGAATAGTCTTCTTCAGGACTTTTTCCCTCGTTTCTTAAAAAGCGGAACTTAGCATCCCACAATGCACGTGCATCATCTGTAAGTTGCGAATATTCATAAACAACAGGAACTGTTTCTATATCAAGAAACAAAACATTTTGCAAGGAGTAAGTAGACTGCACCGTATGATTAATTTAAAAACAGTGCGAAATACGCGCAAATTGGGTTACTTCTAAATAGCTAAAAGGGGTGATTTATTAAAGTAAGGAACGAAAACCCCGCCTTCTTCAAGAAGGGATCTTACCTAATTAAAAGGAAAGAATCATACGAACAAGAAATAAGTGATTAGTAAATTGCGAAATAATTTAATATAAGGAGTAGTAAAGGCTTTTATTTGAAGCCACTTAACGTTATTTTTAAGTCATCTATACTGACGTTTTTTCTCTCTTTGTTCCAAACATAAAAATTTAAAATGTCACCGGGTTTTATCGTGTAGTGATTCAAATCAACATCAGAGGTAATATTTTGCCAGGCGTCGCTTTTTGAAGCATTAATTTCAATTCCTTTCCATAATAAAATACTGTCTTTGGGATTGTTTATTTGAACTGAAAACAGCGTTCCTTTATAGTCGTCAGATGGTAAATTATAGGATGCATTAACTGAAACTCGCTGTACATATTTATAAAGTGAATCTGTAGGGTTGATGGAAATAACAAACCCAAACTCATCATTTGAGGTTAAAACACAGGCTTTATTTTCAGAGCTTGCATCCTTGTTTTTAATTCCAGACGGGTTTTTAAATAGTTTGGGATTTTCGAAATCATAAAACAAATCGAAAGACACCGGAGTAGCTACTCGTCTTAAATCATATACATCAATTGTTTTGTAGGAGCCAATTTTTAATTTAGTAAAATTTGTCAAGGCTGATTGTTGATAGATAGAAGGATCACTTACTATTAAATATTTAGCCCCTTGTTTTATTTTTTGAAAGAACCAATCTTCGTTTAATGGTTTTGGTGCAGAAGCCTGAGTCCACCCAACCTGATTCATAAAATACAAGGTAATGTCGAAACTAAAATCGGGCAAACTAATTACTTTATCATCAGGCTTTATTCCAAGAGAGCGCAGGTAAGGTTCAACCTCACGCAATTTTTCTGGATACATGTGAAAATTGCTTTTTACCCAATGAAGTAATTTAACGTCGTTATCGGTATAACACGTTGGGTAATTTCGCTCCGGCGTATTAAAATAGCGTATTGCTGTTTTTGAGCTTGTTAAGTATATATTATATGCTAAAATCAAGAGTACATAAGTTTTTAATCTTTCGGAAATAAATACAGCGGGATATGATTTTTGAACCAACGCAAACAGCGAAATAAGGGCAAAGGCAATAAAAACCAAAAGATTTGTTAAGTAATAATCGTGTCCTTCAGTAACAGCCCCAAACCAAAGCAAGAGAAAAGCGATAACAGCAAAAAACAACAAAAGGGTGACAAAAAGCAAGAAAGAATCGGACTTCTTAAAAAAAACAAGTTGAAGCACAAAAAGTGCAAGCAGCAAATACAATGTTTCAATATTGTAAAATTGGTGAAGCGTCATTGCTCCTTTAAATACGGTTATTCTATGTTCAATATCGGCAGCAGAATAATCCCAAATAGGTAAAATTCCAACCAAGAAAACACCAGAGGCGTGCTCTTCGTTGTATCGTGCGGCAAACGAATACCAAAAGTATAGCCCAATTGCTACGACAATGAAAGGGATTATTTGGAGTTTTTTATTTTGAAATATGGTGGTTCCGTTTTTAAATCGAACCCCAAGCATTTCGATGAAAAAAACACCTAGAATAGCAAAATAGCTAATGGTAGAAGAAACTTTTAATAATCCTCCAATTAAAAAAAACAGCAACGAAAAATAGAGTTGTTTGTTTTCCCCGCTTTCATAAAATTTTCCGAAAAAATACCATGCAATAAAAGCAAACGACAAACCCAAAGGATCCATAATAAACCCGTTGGAATAGTACACTAAAATAGGCGAGGTAAAAACAAATAGGGCCAACACAATTGCCCAAAAGGAGTCTTTTAATTTTTCTTCGATAAACCGAAAAAGAAAAAACAATCCGGTATAAACAATTGAAAGATTTAGTAAGCGGAAAATAATTTCATGCTTACCAAAAATTTTCCAAAAAAGTGCAACAATATAGTAGATAATAGGAAACTCACTTGCTGTTTTACCAGTGCCATCATTCCCAGCAAAGTAAACCGCCGGAGACAAAAAATCCATACCATTGTTATAATAGTTGGAAGCCAATGAAAGACAATCGCACTGCCTCCATTGATGTATTACACCGGGCGGTTTAAAAAGTATGGAGTGGTAATTATAAATGAGGGATAAAACTAAAAGTAAAGACAAAAAAATCCACTTAGATTTTTTTGGATAGTAGGAGTTAATGCTCATTTTGAATTATGGTAGTACAAAGAAATATTAGTTGCGTAGTAGCTTCCAGTTATAAATTCCAGCTTTTGATAAAAAGTACAAAAGTGATACACGTAACACCCCAATTCCGTATTTCGTGCTGCGAGCGAAATTTATACTAGAGGCTTCATCAAAATATTTAGTTGGGCAAGTTACTTCAGCAATTTCGAATCCGGCATAAAAAATTTGAGCTATCATTTCGTTGTCAAACACAAAGTCATCGGAATTTTGTTTAAAAGAAATTTTTTGTAAAACTTCCTTTGAAAATGCGCGATATCCGGTGTGGTATTCTGACAACTTTTGATTCATTAAAAGGTTTTGAGAAAAAGTAAGAAATCGATTTGCAATGTATTTGTACAAGGGCATGCCCCCCTTTAATGCTCCTTTGCCGAGTATTCGGGAACCAAAAACAACAGGATAAAGTTCATTTCCAATAATTGATATCATAGCCTCCAGTAACATAGGGGTGTATTGATAATCAGGGTGAAGCATCACTACAATATCTGCATTTAACTCAAGCGCTTTAGAATAACACGATTTTTGATTTCCACCGTAACCGGTGTTTTTTTGATGTTGAATTATATGTTTAATGCCAATTTTACGACCTACTTCAACGGTGTTATCCTTGCTGTTATCGTCCACTAAAATTACCTCATCCACCAAAGGGAAGGGAATTTCGGCATAGGTTTTTTCAAGTGTAAGCGCAGCATTGTATGCCGGTAAAACAACAGCAACTTTTTTGTTTTTAAACATGACCCATTTTATTAAGGCTGCAAAAGTGCGAAAAATAAAACAATTTGATCGAATACACGAAGGTACCAACATTGTTTGTGCAAGTTAGCACACGTTTTTTTATTCCCATATTTCATCACAACAAGGCTTATCAACCTACCCAATAAGCACTTAAAAAGGAATCAAACAACAGTAGTTGCAAGAAGCTGTTTACTAAATAAAATACCCAACCCAAGTTCATAAATCTTGCTTCTTTCACTATCAATACATATCCAATGATATATACTCCTAAACCTAAAAATACACCAATTGTGTTTGGTTTCCAATCCCATTTAAAGGAGAGTAATATAAAAAGCACGAACAAACTAAGCCCAACAAGTTGTTTTGCTGTCAATTCAGCGGTATCTGTATGATTGTGTAACATGATTAAAAGGAAAGGCGAAACAATCATATAGCGATTAATGCTTAAAATTGAAGTTGTTTGAGTTGCTGCATCAATAGGATTAAAAAAAAGAATACTAAACAATACCATAACCAAAAAACCTACAGAAAACCAATAGGAGGTATCGTAGGACAAGATTTTAAACCTATAAGAATTAATAATTCGAAAGCACTGGGAAATAAGAAAAGCAAAAGCGGCAACACCTATTATAAATGCGAAAGCATCTAGTGAAAGTAATCTAGAAGCGTCCCAGGTTGTTAGTGGAAAAACCGGAACATTAAAAGCACGTCCCCATAAACTACTTTGTGTTTTGAAATAGGCCAACCAAATACCTGTTTGCATATATTGAAGCAAAACAACCGTGGCAATACCCAAACAAACAGATAATGAGAAGAGAGCAAAACACCAGCTAGATTTGAGCACATTAAGTTGGCTGAGGGGTTGGCTAAACAAGAGCATAATAGCAAATGATGGAATAAAAAAGATAGCTGTAGCTTTGGTGCAAGCAGCTAAAAAACTTGCAATCACAACATAATGCGGCTTGTTTTTTTTTATTCCATAAAGTAAAAGAGCTCCAAATACTAAAAACAAACTCTCTGCATAAGGAACGTAAATAAAAAACAAACTCGGAAAAGATAAAAAGAGGAGTATGGTTTTGTTTGAAATTGTAAAGGTTTTAGCGAGCATTAAAATGCCGGCTAAGCCAATAACCCAATTAAATAAACTTATTCCAATTGCACCAGTATTTAAACACTTCCAAAGGAGTGGAAATAATGGAAAAAACCCAGAGTTGCTTTGTTCTGTTGTGGAATACCAATAATTGTGAAAGGCAATAGATTTGTACCAATTGGCATCCCATTGCAGTATACTAATTTCGGTAGGTAGATTTTTTACTAGCCCTACAAAAAACAGTAGAGCGTACATCCCAAAAAGTAATAGAAGATGAATAACTATTACCTGAAAAAGAGATAGGCGATTTACCCAAGTCACTAATTTACTTATTTAATGGTCGTTTGTAAGCTTCAAAAGCTTGGTCAACAAAACCCCAACCAAACTTGGTTAAAGTTGATTCTGTGGCCATAATAATTACAAGATTATTCTTTTCAATTTCTTGCTGTATATTAATTTGATCGAGGTATTTTAATTGCTCCCAATTTGTCGCATATAATTCAGAATTATAATACCAAAACTCATTAGATTCGAAGAAGGAAGGTAATTTTGGATTGCCATATATTCCCCAATAAAAACTGTCTGAAATTACAATTGCTTTCTGTTTTTGGCGGTCCTTTTCTATCACGTGATAGATTGGATAAGCAGCTGTACCACAATCCTGACTCCAAAGTAAATTCATACCCTCAAGCACATCGGCATCTCGAAATTTATTCCCATCGTCCCACATTATCGAATCGATAACAATTTCAGGGGCCTTGCATTTTCGTAAATCTCCAAGATAAGCCAACATTGTATCTATTGCTAACACTTCACAATATGTGCTCCAGTGAATTCCACATTTTGTGAAAAGTGGATAACGAATTTGAGTTTTATTTTGAATGAAATAGGTTCTTAAGTCAAGCAAATTTAAGTACAGCTTTTTTGATTTAGCAGCAAAATACTCTGTGTTAGAAATGGTTTTTTGGGAGCGAAACACGTTGGGTATTTTTTCAGGATAATAGGAGGCCTTGCCTGGATTTAACATGATAACTAAGTCAATCCCTCGTTTTTTTAAAGTATCCTGAATATAACGCACCTTATTCAAAATACCATCAATGCTATCCTTGCCCAAAAAATCACGTCCATAGTAAGCTTCAATATAACTTTTTTCAAACAAATATCCATCCTTGCCAATAACAACAGACTCTGCATTGGCTTTTCCATAAAGACTATACGCAACTTGATTATTTAAACGAATAAAAAAATTACGCAATCCAAACTTTTCGTTGAAGTATACTTCGACTTCCTTTTGATAGTCGCCCTCAAACCACTTTGTAACTGCAAATTGGGGTTTGGGAGATTCAGTAACGGCTCCCTTTAAACTTTTTAATTTTGGCAAACCCACCAAATGTATCAGCAGCGGTAACACCAACAACAACAGCAAAAAATTGAATAACCGTTTCGTTTTTTTAGTTTCCATGCTTAAAATCTGAAATAAATAAACGGGTTAAATCCGGTGCCGGTGATGGATGCCAAACTGAGCGAAAACAACACAATACTGATGATGGATAAAAGCAAGTAAGCCTTAAAACCATGCGACTTTGCATAAAACCAATCTTGTAGATGTTGTCCTTTTTTTGAGAGCGTAAAAAAGGCAAATAGCATGGCAAGTGTAAAAATTGTTTTTACTTCAGTTGTCAAAGGATGTAATTCGGTAGACACTCCTTTAAACGAAAACATTTTGGAAACATAATGAACTGCATCGTCAAACGCATCTAACCTAAAAAACACCCATCCTATCATCACAACAATAAAGGTAAACAAGGTTTTAATAAGTGAAGGTATTTTCTCAAACCAACGCAGTAAAAAGGCTCGTTCGATTACTAAAAAAAAGCCATGAAAAGCCCCCCAGATAATAAAATTCCAAGAAGCACCGTGCCAGAATCCAGAGGCTAAAAACACCAACCAAAGATTAAAATACAAGCGACTTTTTGAAACCTTATTTCCACCCAAAGGGATGTATAAATAATTGCGCATCCAAGCGCCCAGGGTGATGTGCCAGCGTCGCCAGAAATCGGTGATGCTTTGCGCAGTGTAGGGGTTATTAAAGTTCTCGGGAAAAACAAAACCCATCATCATCCCCAACCCTAAAGCCATATCGGAATAACCCGAAAAGTCGAAATAAATTTGAAAGGTATATGCTAAAACTCCCAACCATGCACCCAACGAAGATAGGTCGTTACTAGTTAGTGCAAAAACCTGATCGGCATAGGCACCCATCACATTAGCAATGAGTACTTTTTTTGACAAGCCCAGAACGAAACGAATCAATCCGCTGAGTTTAAAGGATGCTGTGTCGTTTTGAGAACGATCGGTAATTTGGTCGGCAATTTCGTGAAAGCGAATGATGGGACCAGCGATGAGTTTAGGAAACAAAATAATGTAGAGTTGATAGTCCCAAAAATTCTTCAAAGGAGCATGCACCCTGCGGTAAACATCAACCACATAGGTTACTGTTTCAAACGTGTAAAAGGAAATACCAATAGGGAGAAGCAATTTGGTCCAATCCCACTCTTCAAAACCGGTAGCATACAATACCACATTCCAGTTTTCAATAAAAAAATTAAAATACTTAAAGTAAAATAGCAGTCCAAGATTCATGCTCAGCGAGAGCACAAGCAATAATTTTTGCTGCCATTTTTTTTCGGCGTAATACATTTTACGAACCAGAAAAAAATCGAGAATAGTGGTTCCAATGATTACAAAAATGAATTTGGGTGCTCCCCAACTGTAAAAGAAAACACTGGCGGCAAGTATGAAAATGTTTTTAAACTTTACCGGCAGCAAATAATAAGCAATGAAAAACAGGGGTAAAAAATAAAGAAGAAAAATACTGCTGCTGAATACCATGCTTGTTAACTTCTATTTTCCTTTTTGCAAATCATACAAACGTTTAATTTCCCAAGCCATAGCCTCGTTAAAAGAACTTTTTGTTTGAGCAGCACGGTTTGAAATTTCAACAAGTTGCTGATTGTTTTTGCGAATTTCTGTTTTGATTTGATTCATTTTTTCGATAGCCTCTTCTGTACCATAGTCCATTCCATAAGCATACGCCGCATCTAAGTCGATTTGCTCTTTAACTGAAATATATTTCTCGGCAGCCTTTTTCTTAACAGCAGCATACCATTCGGAATTATTAACGATAACATTTCGGTAGCTATGCACCACCGAATCGATAAATTGTTTTGGCGCTTTGTAGGCTGTGAGGTCGGTATTTATTACGTATTCAATATCTTTCATCAATTGAGTTTCTTCAGAGACATTGTTCTTAACAGCTTTTTGTTTTACATCGGCTAACCAATTACTATCGTTTTTGGCTTGTTTTTTAAGCATTTCGCTCTTTTGTTCACGGTTCATACAAAACACCGGAAAAGCTTTCTCAATAAAGCCATATGGAAACAAATCATAGGTAGCTTCTGACGCCATAATCACAACTACATCACGCCCAAGTATTTCATCGCCATAATGCAAAGCGCCAACAGCTTTTTCTTGCTTGACATTATTTATATAAACACTGTTATTGTAATACCAATATATATCACGTTTAAAAAACTGTTTCGGTAAATCGAGTCCGGTAATTTGCCACCAATAACTGTCGCCTATTGCGAGCAAATCAGGTTTAACATGATTGTCGTTTTTTTTGATTTCAAGTTTAAAATAAGGAACCGGTTGATGAAACAAGGCCTGTTGAAGATTCATAAGCTCTTCAACATCATGTTCTTGCTCACGCAAACTATCACTTAAGTAAACAGTGTATTTGCTCACATCCGGCAAATCAATGTTGCGCTTTTTTTCAATATACCGAACAATTGTATCGGTACTCAAAAAAGTTCCGTGTGGTGTATAATGCACCCCCAACTCAGGATACAAGGCATATCGAGAACTTCGCTTTTGTGCCATAAACCAGGAGTTTAAATCGATGTAATTAACACCGTATTTGGCAAAAGCCGCCGAATACACGCTGTGATTGTTGAAGTTCTTTTTTTGACGATTCATGTAATCGGGCAAAAACTCATTGTAAAAGGAAGCTTTTCCAGGCGCAAAAGCAATGATTAAATCAACGTCGAGTTTTTTAAGTGAGTCCTGAATTTGCTTTAGCTTTTTAACTGTTTCGTCAATCTTCTCAAAGCCAACGAAATTAAGCCCCATATAATTATTGGTATAACTACTTAGGTACAAATAATTGTATTTTCCAACAACCACTCCAGGTGCGTCGCTTTGATGAAAAAGAAAAAATTTGAGCTGATTTAAGGTGCGAATTAAAAAAGTGCGCCCACCGAAATTGTGGTCAATATAGGCATTGAATTTTTCTTGATATTCCCCTGATTTTATAGTAGACAAAGATCGCTGCGGCTTATTGAATACCTCAAATTTTCCTTTTAACTCCTCTGATTTAAGTATGTTTTTTCGTTTCAGTAAATGCGGTAAAAACAGCATCCCTAAAATCAAAAAATATAAACCATATAAAATCGCTTTTTTCATTTTCTAAAATCTGAAATAAATAAAAGGATTAAAGTTACTTGACGTTATAGCTGCAACACAAAGCGTAAACAAGAGAAGCGAAGCGATTGTCATGCCTACATTTCCTAAAATGCTAAAACTGCTGGAATACACTTTTTGTTGAATTTTTTGACCCGTAGAAAATGCAGTAAAAAAAGAAAAGAGTATTGCCAGTGCTGCAAAAAACAAAAACTGGGTATCGAGCAATGCTCCATCGATGGAGAAATTAAAGGACCCCATTTTTTTTATCATACCAAGGGCAAATGAAAATGAATCTGCTCTAAAGAAAACCCATCCAATAAGTACCAAAACAAAACACAATAGGGTAGAGGCAATTGGTCCAATTTTTTGATAGATTTTTAGCAAAAAGGCACGTTCGAGAACCAGCCAAATACCGTGATAAATACCCCATATTATAAAAGTCCAAGCAGCACCATGCCAAAACCCAGAAGCTAAAAACACAAACCACAAATTAAAATACAAACGAGACTTGGATTCAACTTTACTACCGCCTAAGGGGATGTACAAATAGTTGCGCATCCAATTGCCCAAGGTCATGTGCCAGCGTCGCCAAAACTCGGTTATGCTTTGTGAGGTGTATGGATTGTTAAAGTTTTCAGGAAATTTAAAACCCATCATCTTACCCAAACCAATTGCCATATCGGAGTATCCTGAAAAATCAAAATAAATTTGAAAAGTATATGTCAGTGCCCCCAGCCATGCAGTTCCGGCTGTGATTGTTGCAAGGTCTGATGAAAAAATGAGGTCAGCTTTTGCAGCCATTACATTTGCTATAAATACTTTTTTGCCCAAGCCAATACAAAAACGATAAAAACCGGCGAGTATATTATCAATGGTATAATTGGCTGAACGATCGCTTACCTGATCCGATATTTCATGGTAGCGAACTATGGGTCCGGCAATTAGTTTTGGAAAAAGAATAATGTACATCTGATAATTCCAAAAATTAGAAAGTGGTTTGTGCACACGCCTGTAAACATCAATCGCGTAAGTTAAACTTTCGAATGTGTAAAATGAGATACCTATTGGCAAAATAACCGAGGTCCACTTCACACCATTTACCCCTATTACATGCAATAGCGTATTGAAATTTTCAACAAAAAAATTGCAATACTTAAAATAAAAAAGCAAGCCAAGATTAAGACAAAGAGAAAGTACTAAAAAGAACTTTCGTTTTTTGTCATTGGCTGATTTGTGCATGACTCTAACCAAAAAAAAGTCGAGTGTGGTTGTGCCGAGTATTACAAAAATAAATAGTGGAGCCCCCCATGCATAAAACAAAATACTGCTAAAAAGGATGACCAGATTTTTGAGTTTAGAAGGCGTAATAAAGTATAGTAGTAAAAAGGCCGGTAAAAAATAAAGAAGAAAAACAATGCTGCTAAATACCATCTTATTCTACTTCAACATCTAATATTTCGCCAACAATATCCTTGGCGGGATAGGGAATAAAATTCTGCTTAAAAGGTGCTGTTGGCCACCATTCCTGATTGTGCCACTCTTGTGTAAATACCATTACCATTTGATTGTTGGGAATGCTGCTAAACTCATCGGTCATAACACAAATTGTTTTTAGCTTGTTTTTTTCGCTTCCAATTTTCCAAACGATGCGTTGTGGCAGCCATTCAATTTCAAAATAATAATAGTCATTTGCATAGATTTCATCATGATCGATGGGGATTTTTGCAGTAAGGGCTTTATAAAAATAATTCCATCGGTGAACCAAATAATTGTTTCCATCCACCGTTTCGTTTTGAGCACCGATGTTATATTTTTTAGGCATGTGGCAAGCCATGTCCCAGTTTGTGCAGCACACCATTATGTTTTTATTTGCTGTTCCATCTTCTGTTTTGAATTGGACATTGCTTTTTTCATAAGATGTTTTAGGCCAATAAGGAATTTCCTTCAGCAATTCAAAATCTATTTCTGAATAACAGATGGACTTTTTGCTTTTGCTTAAAGAGGCCTCTTCGTCAGGAAGATTTTTTTCAATATATCCAACTTTTGCGTCACAAATCCTACGCTTGTTCCATTCTCCATCGCCCTGAAACAGTAACCAAAAAGCATTCGTAAGGCCATTCCATACATTGTCTTTGCTGAGTTGTTTAGGGAACTTAATCTTAGCAATAAATTTTCCATAAGTAAACCCTATACGCGTATTTACACCAACATGTTCTTTGCGGAATTCTCCCTCTGGAGATGCCGGATTTATTAAAAGCAATTTGTTCTTTTGGGCGTTTACATTCACTGTTTTACAGGGGAATTCACTAACTTTTACATAATCTTTGATAGCTTGATTACTGTGTTCATATTGTTTTTTCCAGAGAGCATAGTCACTGCGGCTAATATCTTGACCTACAACATCTGCCTTTACAGGAATGTTGTGCAATAAAAAATCTTTATTAACATAATGAAAATACTGAGTAAACTGAGCTTGTCGGTATAGTGTATCATTATCTCCGCAAGTTGCACAAAAGGCTTCTTTAGGATAAGTCGATTTCTGCATTTTAAAAATATCTTGGTATACACCTTTTGACATATCGAAACGTGTGTAAACACGAATTGCCGGTAAACTAATAAATTTGGTTTCAGTAAGCGATGACTGCCTTTGGGGATTAAAAAAAGAAAAGGGATTGACAAACTTTCCCGAATCATTTTTACTACTAATATTTTGAACCTCAAAGGGTATTTTCACTAAGTCTTTACCGGTAGTAACAATTAACACAGCCTTGTAAACCCCCATTCTAGGGTTTCTTTTCCAACGGTTATTGTAATCTTTTTCACGTTGCATTTCTTCGTTTATGAGCCACAATGCGTTTTGATACAACTCTTCCTCTACTGGGATTTTTTTATCTTTTGCTTTTTCGGTTACTTGTTTAATCCATTCAGGAATTTTACGGATATCGTTCTTTTTTTTGTTGATATAGGAAGAGTTCAATGTAAGTTGATTTGGATTATTTCCGAAACAACTTAATTCATTTCTTGGATTTCCTGCGATTTTAAAACTGTCTACCACGAGCTCTTCAGTACCCGGAAGCAATTCGGTAGTTGACATGAAAGTAATATCTGAATCAATCCAGCTCCCATAAAAATTCTCGTTGGCATAAGGGTGGTTTTCATTAAACTTATAGCTTTCGTTTTGATAATAAATTTTGTAATAAAACCGCTGTGGAAAAGGCGAAGTGTTTTTAATTTTGAATTGGAAATTAAAAAAGCCATTCTTTGTTTGATTTAAGGTTGGGATTTCAATTCCATTTAAAACAGCATCGCTTAAATCGGCTTGAACCGCAATCGTGTCTTGATTGCTAAATTTTGGATAATTGGTAAAAAACAGCACACTGCTCACCTTGAAGGAGCCGGAATTTGTGCATGAAACCAAAGCGACGACAATAAAAAGCAACAGAAGAAAAATCTCCCATTTCGCCGGCCGATGTTTCATTATAGCAAATTGTTTTGTGGTTGTTAGTGTTTGCAAATCTAAAAATATTAATACGAGAAGGAAACACAATTAATACAGCTAATTGGTTTTTATACATTTGCAAAATAGGACTAACCGAGGAGAGTAGTTGTTTTTACGCGATAAGAAAAATTGGATGAAGCATAAATTTAGAGATATAGTCTATTCAAGAAAATACATCTTGCTATTCGTGTTTTTGGCAGCCATTATCACTAGTCAGCGTTTTTTAAATAAACAAACATCTGGTCTAAAAGGTTCAGTTTCGTCGGATGGTACCGGCTATTATTTTTATTTGCCAGCAACCTTTATTTATCAGGATTTTACCTACTCATTCATTGTCGACAAAAAAAATAACATTAATCCCAATTTTAAACCCTATCTGAATCCTTATATCAACAATCGCCTTGTAAATAAATATTATTGTGGAACAGCCTTGTGCATTGCTCCTTTTTTTATTTGCGGAATGGGAATTTCTTCAATTTTCGGCTTACCAATGAATGGATATACAGATCTTTTTTTAATGCTGGTTAGCATCGGAGGGGTTGTTTATTTCCTGTTATCGGTTTACCTGCTTATTGAAATAGCTAAGTTTTTTTTAATCCCCGAAAAACTAAGTTTTGTTCTTGTACTTTTTTTCTTTTTAGGGACCAATCTTTTTCACTATGTGGTACAAGAACCTTCTATGTCGCACGTGTATTCATTCTTCGCAATTAGCTTGTTTTTTTATTGTCTTACCAAACTAATAAATACACAATGTAATAAATGGCTTGTGTTTTTAGGATTGTCGCTAGGTCTTATCGCATTAATACGCCCTCCAAATGTAATTGTTGTATTATTCATCCCCTTTTTTTTCAACACCTATAAGGATTTTTTAGAGGTTTCAAAGAAATTTCTTTTCACAAAGAAGGGTGCATTTATGCTTAGTTTTCTTTGCTTTGTTGCCACACTTTCGTTGCAATGCGTTTATTATTATTTACAAACGGGCGATTTTTGGGTAATGTCATATCCGGGAGAAACATTTGATTTTGAAGACCCGGAAATAGTTAATATTTTATTTAGTTATCGAAAAGGCCTATTTGTATACACACCGATGGTTTTTTTCGCTCTGTTATTTATACTCATTAGCAGAAATGAATGGTATAAAAAAACACAACTTTTCGTAACATTAGGAGTGTTTCTTTTTATCACGGCATCATGGTGGTGCTGGACCTATGGAGGTGGCTTAGGCAATCGACCTTTTGTTGATATTTATCCACTGATACTAATTAGCGCTCTTTACTTTTTGAATCGAAAAAATAGAAACACAAAGTTGCTTATCCTGAGTTTGTTTTTACCGCTCGTTTTTTATAATCAGGTAATTGCCTATCAGTACTCACATCGCTTACTTAACTCTATTGGAAATGTGAGTAAAGAAGACTTTTGGGACATGTTTTTAAAAACGAATTTGCAATCGATAAATGATAAAAAAATAAAAAAGGTGCAAAGTGCAAATCCTCCGCTGGAGAGACTAATTGAAAGTTTTGAGAATACTGTGGCAGACGAACACATTGTATCACCAGGTTACAAAAGCAAGCACTCAAACCAACTTAATGGACAAAATAATTTTTCAAAAACCCTAGTAGTTCCAATTGGTAAAACCGGAACCAAGGACTCATTTACTGTAATTGCCGAGTGTGTAGCAAAAGCAAACCCAAAGGGAAACAAGTTGGTTTTAGTGATTGTAACAACAGTAAATGGCAAAATAACAAAATGGGAGTCAACTTACTTTGATCAATTTGATACTCTTGCTTCGGGCTGGGCCTATATGAACAATGTTCAACGGTTCAATCGTTATGAGGTAAATGATGGAACTGAAATTAAGGTTTTTGCATACACAACCCAAGGAAGCTGTTTGGTTGATAACCTTCGTTGTAGCGTTTATTAAATAGAATAAGATTAACACAAATCAGGTTTTATAAGCATGAACAAAGCGAATAACTTTAATTAAATTTAGTAGGTTTGTGCCATGTTGCTTTCCATTATTATACCAGCCTACAACGAAGGCCCAACCATTCATTTAATACTTGATCGAATTAGAGTAGTTAAGCTTCAACAAGGGATTGAAAAGGAAATTATTATTGTTAATGATTGCTCAACCGACAACACCGAAGAGGCTATAACTCGATACAAGAATGCAAATCCAGAAATGAGTCTATCCTATTTTAAACATGAAACAAACCAAGGAAAGGGAGCTGCAATTCATACTGGGATTAAATCAGCAACCGGTGACTATATCCTTATTCAAGATGCAGATTTAGAGTACAACCCCGAGGAATATGCCAGTCTATTTGTACCCATATTACTAGCCCAAGCTGACGTTGTTTACGGTAGTCGTTTTATCGGAGGGAAACCACATCGAATCCTTTTTTTCTGGCACTCAATAGGAAATAAATTTTTAACCTCTTTATCAAACTTGTTTACGAATCTAAATTTAACAGATATGGAAACTTGTTACAAGCTGTTTGATGCGAAATTGATTAAGGGAATCACATTAAACGAAAAGCGCTTTGGCTTTGAACCAGAGGTTACTTCAAAGATTTCTCGAATTCCCAAAGTTCGTATTTACGAAGTTGGAATCTCTTACTATGGCAGAACTTATGAAGAAGGCAAAAAAATAGGTTGGAGAGATGGATTTAGGGCTATTTATTGCATACTTAAATATGGGCTGTTCAAAGCAAAATAAGTTTTGATGAAGCGTAGTGTAGAACACAATTTAAAATGATTTTTATTTTTACCTAATAATTACTCAAATAGCTTAAAATAGTAGTTCAATGAACAATAAGATGAATTGTATAAGTAAAGTTTTAAGTATTATTTTTTGCATTATTTTACTAAGCTCTTGCAAACGCGTAGCAAAACCCGACAGATTTCACTATTTTCAGGGCTTCGAAGAGTTAAAGGGCTGGTTTGAGATACCTCCATCTATTACTTCAGAAATAATACCTCATTCAGGAACTTATAGCGCTGTTACACACGAAGGCCAGTCCTACAGCCCTACTTTTAAAATTCAATTTAAAGACATTGATGAATTTTGCCCAAAGCGCCTTGAGGCAAGTGTTTGGTGTTATACAACCAGCACAGCTGACAACGGAAAGTTCTGTTTGATTATTAAAAACGAAAAAGACGAAACTAAACTTTGGTTTGATAAGTCAATAAAAGTCTCCGGTATTCAACCACAACATTGGTCACGCTTAGAGTTGTCTGTTGATATACCCAAAGAAGTATACTCGCCCAACAACCAAATTGGTATATTTTTCTGGAATACAGAAAAAGGAAAAATTTATGTTGATGATTTTACTTTTATCGCTGTTAAAGGCACCTATTAATTATTTTTAATAAATTCAAAATTGATGAATAAGCACCTAATTGTATTAGTATTATCACTTTTTATAAACGCATGTGGCAGAATTCACAAATCCGACAACTTCAATTATTTTCAAGATTTTGAATCTATTAAGGGATGGGTCGAAATGCCAGCTCTCTCAACTGAAATTAAAGGACATTCGGGAAATTATTCCATTTTAACAAATGCTCAATTTGATTATAGTCCGGGGTTTACCTGTAAGGTAAAAGAATTAGACAAATCAATTAAGAAAATTCGTGCTTCTGTTTGGTGTTATAGTGCCGACAGAAAAGCAAACGGATCTTTTTGTATTCAAATTGTAAATCCGTTAAACCAAAACATACTTTGGGTAGATCGACTTTTTGTGGACTTTATTAAATCTGAAAATAGCTGGACAAAAACAGTTATGGAAGCAGACATCCCAAAAGAAGCCCTTGAAGGTGAAAACACACTAAAGGTTTTTCTCTGGAACAAAGGAAAAGTACCTGTTTATGGCGATGACATGGAAGTAGTGTTTTCGGAGTAAGTTTAAAAAAGTCGAAATTAATATTTAAAGGGATTGTCTAAAAAGCGTCACATTATAGCGGTTTTTCTGCTACTTATTTCAGGTATTTTTGCGTATTGGGTTTATGAAAATCGGGATTTTATCAGCGATGACAATAGCTATGCATTTATTGGTGCAATGTATTCTATGCTTGCTGTTTTTGTGTTTTCCGGAAGTTGGAATTATTTAACCGATGGTAGCAAAATTCCCTATTTCCCTCTTCTAATACGCCACAATTACCAACTTACCTATTTGGCCCTTTCCATCGTATTTGCATGTGTTGTTTTTGAGAACTATTCTCCTTACATGTTTGATGATTCCGCATTTACACTTCGTTATCTCGATAACTTTTGGGATGGATACTTTTATCACTACAACAAAAGCGATCCCCCTGTTTTTGGTATTAGTAGCTTTACTTTCGGCATTTTCACCGGATTTTGGTGTTGGTTGCACTTATTAACACCCGAACAAAGCATACACTTCGCCGGATTTTTAGGGATGGTTTCGGTGAGTTTTTTGTTGCTTAAAATTTTACGTGAATTAGTAAAAGACAATGCCCTGGTTTTGGTGTATTGGTTTGCAATTATTTTTAGTAGCAAAATGTTTTTAAATGTGGCCAAATCCGGCATGGAGTCACCTTTTCATGTTTCCATAGTTTTATTGGCCTTGTTGTTTTTTGTGCAAGAAAAACCCAAATGGATGTGGCTCATGCTTGCAATCTCAGTTATTTCAAAATTAGATGCTGTACCAATAGCTGTAATTGTTGGACTACTTTATCTCTTTAGAAACAAAAATCGTTACTTCCCAATTAATTTAAAAAACGAAGCCATTCGTGAGCTCTTTTATTTTGCACTATTACCACTGTTAATTTGGATAGCATTTGCATTTGCCGTGTTTGGAAGCCCTTTGCCTCAATCGGCATACTCGAAAATATTTTTACACTTTCACCCTTCCGATTATTGGTTTCCTTTTCTTAAAAACTATCTGCAGCCTGATCGAGTTGGGATGATGTTTAGAATTTTTTGTGGTGTATTTCTGTCCCACTTGCTTGTAACAATTGTACGCAGAAACGAACGTTCGTTTAAACCACTAGTATTTGGCCTTTCTTTTTTTGCTGTTTTGGTACTTTTTTATTTTTACAATCCCGGTGAGCAAATGAGCTGGTATTATGTGCTGCCCGATTTGTTATTGCTTACACAATTAGTGCTTAGCGTAAATTTTTTTTTGCAGTTTGTTTCATTCGCTCTTATCCGAACCAGTATGGCCATAGGGGGGCTTTTCTTTTTTGTACTTATGACCGGATTGGATGTCATTGGTGGTAAGCAATGGATGGAAAGTTATTTGGGAATTGTTGAACGAGAACGCCGTGAAATGGGTAAATATGTAGGAACCATGGTTGGAAAAAACGATAGTATCATGTCTAATCATGGCTGGGCTGTAAGATATGTGAAAGGCTACGTGATTGATATGTCGGGCTTAAATTCAAAATTTGCAGCAAGCTTTCAAATTGATCCGGAACAATTGTTTAAATCCTACCATCCGCAATGGGCCATTAGTCACAACTCTGTACCATATGCACAATTAATGTCAGCAAATGGCTATGCTCCGGTTAAATTATTTTACGACATAACCGAATATACCTACCCACAATGGTGCTTGTACCGTAAACTAAAACCAAACGAACCTAAAGGTGTTTTTAAACCTATCGACTCACTAGCAATAATAAATTGCCGACCTAGTTATAATGGAGGAATACTGCTTTATACTAATGACACACTAAATGTAAAAATTGATTCATCCAATTTCGTAAATCAAATTAATTTTGGAATTAAAAGAGAAAGTTTGCCCTTTGTTCTTGAAATCCAAAAATATAAAAACAACCAATTTGTGGGTGTTGACTCTATTGCCATTAGCGAGTTTGGCGAATATCCAATGGATTCAAAATTTACCAAATCAATTACTTTGCAAAACAATACACAAGAGGGCATAGATAAATTGGTATTACATGCAAAAAAACCAGGTTTGCCAATCACCATTATTGAACCGTATATTTACAAAACTATTTCCAACTAAATGTACTTTAACAACGATTGGGCCCTTGTAATACCAATGGCCAACGAGGAAAATGATTTTGTTGTATTTGTCAATGAATTGATTAAAGTACTTAACCGACTGCAATCGGGTAAGGCTTATTTTGTTGTAGATAATGCATCAAAAGACGCGACCTTGCAACTTTGCAGAGAACTTTCAGAAAATGACAATCGATTTGTAACTGTTTGGGCTCCCGAAAATAAAAATGTTGTGGATGCATATATGCGCGGCTATCGCGAAGCCTATAAAAACAAACACGAATTTATTATTGAAATGGATGCCGGTATGAGTCACGATCCAAAATCAATTCCCATGTTTTTACGTGTACTCAATGAAGGAAACGAATGCGCTTTTGGAAGTCGATTTATTAACGGCGGATCAATGGGCGATTCTCCTTTTATGCGTCGAACACTATCTAAGGTTGGAACCATTTTATCCAACATTCTTTTAGGTACTCGTATGTATGATATGACTTCTGGATTTCAAGGTTTTCATGCCTCCGTAGTAGCCGATTTGCTAAACTATCAATTGCTCTCAAAAGCCCACTTTTACCAAACTGAAGTAAGGTATTTATTGCGCAAAAAGCGTTTTGCCGAAATTCCCATTCACTATCAGGCACCTTCTCCCAGTGTGTCGAAAAGAGCAATATCCAACTCTATTTCTGTACTTAAACATTATTTTATACAACGATTATTTTCTAAGCCGGTTTACTTATAACCTATGAACCCCAATTGCAGTATCATCATAACTTCTATAGCAAAGTCAGACAATCAGGTGTTGCAAACATTCGCACAGGAATGCAAAAAACACAATGCAAACTTTATTGTAATTGGCGATAAGCCATCACCCAATGATTTTAAGATAAATGGATGCGATTTTTATGGATTGGAAGCTCAAAAAAAACTTGATTTTGAATTTGCACAACTCGTACCCGAACGACACTATTCTCGAAAAAACATTGGATATTTAATAGCGATTCAAAAAGGTGCAGAATTGATTGTTGAAACAGATGATGACAATTTTCCCAAAGCGAAATTCTGGGAAAATCGAGCACCAAAACACCAAACAGCGTTTCTTGAAAACCATGACTGGGTAAATGTGTACCGCTATTTTTCATCCGGGAATATCTGGCCAAGAGGCTATCCACTAGAGCACCTACAAAAGGAAATCCCATCACTCAACCAAGCCCCTCAAAGTGAAGTATATTGCCCCATTCAACAAGGTCTTGCTGATGAAAATCCGGATATAGATGCCGTATTTCGACTTACTCAATCATTGCCCCATTACTTTACTATCGCCAACAAGGTTGCTCTTGGCACCAACACATGGTGTCCGTTCAATAGCCAAAATACTAGCTTCTTTCCGGATGCATTTCCCTTGCTTTACCTGCCCTCATATTGCAGTTTTAGAATGACCGATATTTGGAGAAGCTTTGTTGCACAGCGCATTTGCTGGGTAAACAATTGGTACCTTTTATTTGATGAAGCAACTGTTTGGCAAGAAAGAAACGCACACAACTTACTGCGTGATTTTGAAGATGAAATTCCCGGATACCTCAACAATGCAAAGATTTGTACCACACTGGCACAACTACCTCTGAAAAAAGGGAAAGAGTTTATTTTCGAAAACCTCCGGCTTTGTTATGAAGCATTAATTGAAATAAAAGTCATTGGAAGCGATGAAATAACTTTGCTAAATGCATGGATTCGTGATTTAACCAACCTGAGAAATGTCAGTAAGTGATTCACAAAAGAAATGTATATTTGAAACTCAAACATAATAAAACAGAACATGAAAAAAATTAGCCTACTACTTTTCCTATGCTTAGGATTTTCTGCCATTTTCTCAACAAAATCAACCGCTCAGGAAAAAAAAGTAACATGGCCTGAATGGACAAACTTTCACGGTGTTATGTCGGGCACCTTTCATCCTGCCGAAGAAGGAAAATTTGAACCCATTCGCACTCGCAGCGAAGAAATGGTGAGCAAGGCTGAACTGTGGTTAAAAAGCACTCCCCCTAAGGATTTTGATAAACCACAAGTGAAAGAATTGCTTGTTCTTTTGGTGAAAGAATCAAAAGAATTAGATGCCCAAGTAAAGGCGAAGGCTAGCGATGCCGACTTACTGAAATCACTTACAGCACTGCACGATCGTTTTCACTCAATAGTTGGTGCATGCCGAAATGATGAGCATGGTGAAAAGCACGAAGAAAAGCACGACGAACACGGTCACAAACACTAAGAATAAAAGCCGTTAATTTTTTAACGGCTTTTTTGTTTTTATCAAAGAAGTATTCAAAACTCAGCACGACGCGGTTAATTGTATGAACATGTTTATTCACTGCAAAGAATGAATTCGCGGCCATTTTCAAAGTCTGTCATTTATAATGTGTGCATATTTATACTTTGCACCGTTTCCTCTTTTTTACCATTAGCAAATGCTTCTGAGAAATATGCCTCAACATTCAACAACCATGTCTTGCTTAAAAACCCCAACGATACAAACTCTCCAATAGCACAGAATGACTTTTACAGCCTAGCAGAAGACAGTGTTTTACAGGGACAAAATGTAGTCGCAAACGATAGCGATCCCAATCCTCTCGACACCCTTTTTTTGCAAAATCAACCAATAGTAACACCATTACATGGCAATTTGCAGTTATTGAATAACGGCACTTTCATTTACAGCCCACAATTAAACTATTTTGGCTTAGACTCCTTTGGCTATCAGGTATGTGACACAGGAAACCTTTGCGATACAGCTGTTGTTTATTTAATAATTCAAGCTGTTAACGATGCCCCGGTTGCCAACAACGATACCATAAACATGGCGCAAGGGATTGCTTACTCTGGAAATTTAATTTCCAACGACAGCGATGTGGATAGTCCGAATATGTTGGCAAACACTATGGCGGTGCTTGGACCATTTAATGGAACCTTGTTTTTAGCCAATAGCGGCGTGTATACGTATACACCCAACGCGGGTTTTAGTGGCAACGATTATTTCGTTTATGAAATTTGTGACTTCGGTTCACCCAATCTATGTGATACAGCAAGAGTCATTATTACAATTGGAGCAAATAACCCACCTACCGCAATCAACGATGTTTTTCAATGCAATGAAGATGCCTCCATAGTTAATGCTTCTGTTTTAACCAATGATTTTGATCCCGATGGCACAGCATTGCAGGTTTCACCAATGCTCATTTCACCACCAATTAACGGAGTGGTGGCTATTAACACAAATGGAACATTTACCTATTTTCCAACTACAAACTATTTTGGCCCCGATAGTTTTAGCTATGAAGTGTGTGATGGAGGTGTTCCAAATTACTGCGATACTGCAGTGGTTATTTTAACAATAAGTCCCGTTAATGATGCGCCTAATGCGGTAGATGATTACTACAACCTTTCAGCTAACAGCGTTTTACAGGACAATGTACTTATAAATGATTGGGATGTTGAATCAGATAGCTTAATTGTATCTGGCATAATTCAATCGGGATCTCTGAATGGCAACTTGATACTGCAGCCCAACGGGGACCTTAGTTATACTCCAGCTACCAATTTTGTAGGTACTACTAGTTTAAGCTATATAGTTTGTAATTACGGAATGCCAAGTTTGTGTGATACTGCTTCAATTCTTATTGAAGTTACCAACACAGCCCCGGTTGCGCTTTCAGATACATTTTATATTCAAAGCGGAGTTGCTTTTACAGGAAATTGCATTAGTAATGATTTTGATCCTGAAGGAGGCATGCTTTTTTTGAATAGTATTCCCATACAAAACCCTACGCACGGAAATTTAAGTTTAACAGCGAGTGGCAATTTTGACTATCAGCCCTTCAATTCATATACAGGAACAGATTCTTTTGTCTACCAAGTTTGTGATGCCGCACTTTCACCTTTGTGCAGTAGCGCAAAAGTGCTGCTTGTGGTAGGTAACCAAAAACCCGTGGCCAGTAATGATACCATATATGTAGCAGCGGGAAATACATGTTCAGGCAATGTGTTGCTAAATGATTTTGACCCTGAGGGTGGTATGATATGGGCAACACAGCAAATGCTGCCAAATTTAACCCTTCAGTTGGACGGTAGCTTTAGTTACATTGCCAAGGAAGACTTTAGCGGGTCTACTGAATATAGTTATGAGATTTGTGATAATGGAAGCCCAACAGCCTGCGATACCGCTAAACTTGTGATAATTGCGAAAGAAAACACAGTGATTATACCCAATGCATTTTCACCCAACAATGACAATGTGAACGATTTGTTTGTGATTGCAGGGATTGAAAACTTCCCAAACAACGAATTGCAAATTTTTGACCGAAACGGATTTTTGGTGTTTAATGTAAGAGCGTATAAAAATACTTGGAACGGTGTTAATAACAAAGGGGTTGCTTTAGACTCGGGGTCCTATTTTTACGTGTTTAATAAGAAGGATGGAAGCAAACTTTTAAATGGCTATATTGTGCTCAGTAAATAGTTTAAGACCCATTCAACAAACTCCAATTTGGGAGAAAGCTTATGGTTTAATTCCGTAGGTTATTTACTACAAGACTTTCAAACCCAATCGACAAATAGGCAAAATTGAAGCATAACAATTTTTTAGCCCCAAGAAAAACAGTTACTTTTGGACCTTTAGTCAAACTTCATGAAAGCTCAAGTCAGGTATTTATTTTATTTTATAGGACTAGCACTACTCTTTACAGCATGTAAAAAGGATAATGCTAATACTGACGATGAGCCATTTACTCCTCCAGAAATTACACCACCGGCTTACAGTTTTTCACGTTTTGATGGAAACGGCTTATTAATGGCCAAGAAAATTAGCGTATTTTACAATGACCCATTGATCGGACTTGTTGAAACAGTTTCAAAGGAGGCACAGGCAAGTTTTAAATATACTGCATTTGATACTTTTTATAGCGACGCAGGAGCGGTAACCTGTCAGGGTAAGGGACTTTCATTGCAGAGCAATAAATCCTATTTGTTGTCAGGAGCAGCTGCTAATTCATTAGCATTCCCCGATTCGTTTATTATTTGGAATGTGGCCGGTAATAATGTAACCGGAATTGCCGATTTTATTTACTCAACCGGTGACGGAATGCCTGAATACAAAGGAGTTGATAACAATTCTATTCCAAGTGATATAAGTAGAGCAACGGGTGTAAAAATTCCATTAGGAGCAAATTTGGTTGGCGCCGATTCGGTATTTATTAGCCTAACATCCGGCACAAAATCGGTACATAAAACCATTGGTGGAAAAGATAGCTATTGTGAATTTTCTAATACAGAATTAAGCCCATTGCCGGCTTCTGCAGATAAATCGGCCTTATTGCAAATAGCGCCAATTAAATTTGATGTTAGCTTGGCTGGCGGTCAAAAAATGTATTTTGCCAATCAAAACTCTTATTCGAAATACATAACAATTCATTAAATCGCTACTCGCACAAACCTCACCAATAAAGGTTTTTATTAATGTCGCAAGCTTTCGCAGCCAACGTTGTTACTTTAATTTCTCAACTATTGAAATCTAGTTTGTAGGAAATAAATAACCCAATCATTTTAACTAAATATAATTTTAATACGTAGATTTAGCTTTTACAAAATGCTGCAAGCGATGGTTCCCATCAAGCAGGTTAACATAAACATATAGCGAGGGAGCTTCGTCCCATATCTTAACAAGCAAACAACCTATGAAACAAAAGAAAGGAAAGGGCAGTCAAGGCAAGGGAAAACAGGTAATTATTCAGGCGCTACTTTCAGTATTTCATCAACATCCCAAAAAAATCTTTAACCCGAAACAACTTTCGAGCATGCTCGATATACGCAACCCACACGATAGGTTGCTTGTAAATACAGTACTTGAGGATTTATGCGACAGACAGCAACTTGAAGAAATTGATAGAGGAAAGTTTCGATTAAGTGGAACTAGTCAACAATTTATAACCGGCATAGCTCAACTTGTTACCTCCGGAGCTGCCTACGTAGTAAGCGAAGAAAGTGAAGCAGATGTTTACATCAGTCCGCGAGGAACTCTCAACGCAATGAATGGCGATAAAGTAAAAGTTTCAGTTTTTAAAAACACCGGGCGCCAAAAAAACCCGGAAGGGGAAATAGTTGAAATTATACAGCGCGCCAAGAGTGAGTTTGTGGGAACGGTTGAACTTTCTAAAAATTTTGCTTTTTTAAGCTCCAGTGGACCAAGGTCGGGGCCAGATATTTTTATACCACTGAGTAAACTAAAGGGTGCGCGAAATGGCGATAAAGCAATTGCAAAAATAACCGATTGGCAAGCCGGCGAAAAAAATCCAACAGGTGAAATTACAGCAGTGCTTGGAAAGGCCGGTGAAAACAACACTGAAATGCATGCTATTTTAGCCGAATATGGCCTGCCTTACGAGTTTCCAAAAGAGGTTGAAAATGAAGCAAACAAACTAAACACGCAAATTAGCAACGAAGAAATAGCAAAACGAAGAGATTTTAGAAACGTTACAACATTTACCATCGACCCAGTTGATGCTAAAGATTTTGACGATGCTCTTTCCATTCAACAAGTTTCTGAAAAGGGGGAGTCTCCAATTTGGGAAATAGGAGTGCATATTGCCGATGTAAGCCACTACCTGCTTCCTAAAACCTTACTCGATAAAGAAGCGTTTGAGCGAGCAACTTCTGTTTATCTAGTCGATAGGGTAGTGCCCATGCTTCCCGAAATACTTTCAAACAATGTGTGTTCGTTGCGACCTAAAGAGGAAAAATTGTGCTTTTCAGCGGTGTTTCAAATGAATGAAGATGGCACGGTACTCAACGAATGGTTTGGGCGTACAATTATCAATTCTAATCACCGCTTTACTTATGAGGAGGCGCAAACCGTGCTTGAAACATCGGAAGGTCCCTATGTTCAGGAATTACTAACCCTTGATAAAATTGCCAAGAAACTGCGAGAAGCCCGATTTAAAAAAGGCTCAATTGGCTTTGACAAGGTAGAGGTTAAATTTAACTTAGATAAAGACGGAGACCCCATAGGTGTATTTTTTAAAGTTGCAAAAGACAGCAACATGCTCATTGAGGATTTTATGTTGCTAGCCAATCGTAAAGTGGCAGAGTTTGTTGGATTAAATGGAGCGAGTTATGCTTCTAAAAAAGGAGGGGCTGTACAAACCACTTCGCAGTTGCCCTTTGTTTACCGTATTCACGATGCTCCTGATAAAGACAGGTTGAATGCTTTTAGCGATTTAGTTGGACGGTTTGGCTATAAACTGAAAATAAATTCACCCAAAGAAGTTGCCGACAGCATGAATAAATTATTGAAAGAAGTAGTTGGCAAACGCGAAGAAAGCATGGTTGAGCAACTGGCTATTCGAACCATGGCTAAAGCAATTTATACCACTAAAAACATTGGTCATTATGGACTAGCTTTCGACTACTATACACATTTCACCTCGCCTATTCGCCGCTATCCAGACGTGATGGTGCATAGGCTTTTGCAATATTATTTAGACAAGAAACACAGCAATACCAATCAACAGGTATTGACTGAAGACCTAGAGCTAAAATGCAAACACAGCAGTGATATGGAAAAACGCGCTGCCGAAGCTGAGCGTTCGAGCATTAAATATAAACAAGTTCAGTTTATGCAGGACCATATTGGAGAGTTGTTTGAAGGAGTTATTTCAGGTGTTTCGGAGTGGGGACTTTATGTAGAAATTATTGAAAATCATTGCGAAGGAATGGTGCGCATAAAAGATCTTGAGGGCGATTTTTTTGTTTACGATGAAGAAAACTATTGTTACTGGGGAAAGCGCACCAAGCTTAAATACCAACTGGGCGATAAGGTTTTAGTGAAAATTAAACGAGCCGATTTAGTTAAAAAGCAGTTGGATTTTGAACTTATAAAAAAGATTGATCAGGTACATTTAAAGGGAGAATAAATAGCGAATATTTTGGTGTATTTTTTAAGAAACACCTACGCGTCCTACAACATTCTTAAGCAATTGTTTTATTTGTTGATGCACCAATTTTTCCTGTTTAAAATCCTGAAGTGAAGCATAGCAGTTAGCCGTGAGTTTTTTTGCCTCTATTTGCAACTCTAGTGATTGGTTGCTAAGCAAGGAAAGGCGGTGTAAACAGTCGTTAAAATTTGATTGCGCAAAATTCAATTTGGCGGTATTTAGTAAGAAGATATCTTCTTTTAGCGTTTTTTTATTAATTGCCTTACACTCGTTGATAAAGGCTTCTACCCACTCATATTCAAAAAGATGCAAGCCCAATTCAACAATTTTTTTCTGATAGGAATAGCTTAGGTTCTCATTGTCAATAAAGGCTTCGTTTGCAAGCCCTGTCAAATAAATTTCGAATAAGTCGCGTTCAAAAACAGAAGCCCCCTCTGCGATTCTTTGCTCACAAAACAGAATCGCCATAGCAAGAATCTCTTTTAGTTCCTCATGTTCAATGTGCAATGCAAGGCTTGTTATTTTCTCTTTCAATAATAAAAAAAAGGGTCGCTGCTCCGGAAATTCAAATGCTCGGAAGGCACAATAATAACAGTCGAGTAGTGGTTGTTTTCCAAGCTCAGACTGCTCTACAAAACTAAGTACTTCATGGATAAGAGCAGGCTTTTGTGTGTTTTTGACTGAAGCATAAGATAAAAAATTACAGCCTTTTTTAAGTTTGCTGATAGCAAAAAACACGGTTAAATCTTCGTCGCTCTGTTTTAAGAAGTTTATATGAAGAGGCTTGTCATAAAAACCCGAGCTCAAAGCTTCCTGAAAGATTTGTGAACGATTCAAAAAGTAGTTCGTGCTTTTTTTTGAATCAGCAAGTTGCGTTTTTTCAATCGTTAAAAAATCGTTTGCAAAATGTTTTTGTAAATCATGTTTTCGGTAAGCGCGAAGTAAGTTTAATTGTTGTTGATCCTCATTTTTTTGTGCCTCTAAAAACCCCAAACACATTTCGCATACCTGGAGGAAATAGGAGCATACATGCCTCAAACGCAAATCGTCATACTTGCTTTTTGGAAATAGATGACTATAAAGTCGTTGCTTTGAAGTGTTTTTTTCTGTAAACTCATTTAAGGAAAGCATGTAGTTGCTGAGAACTACCACTTCTTTGTGCTGATTGTATACCGGCGAATTCACAAAACGACTCAACAGGGCTTTCTCTTTTCGGGTTAGCGCATTGAGCAGTGAAACCAATTTTGATTGAAGCATTCGGGCTTATCGATGGAAGTAAAAAAAGGCTTACTAGTTTCCGACAAAACAACAAAAAAAATGCAAGCAATAGTTAAATAGCAAGAAAAAGTAGTTAACAATTACAAAGAAAAATCCGACAAATGAAGCTATTTCAGTATTCCTTTTTGAACTAAATACTCTGCAATTTGTACCGCATTCGTAGCTGCGCCTTTTCGCAAATTGTCCGAAACAACCCATAAGTTTAGTGTATTGGCTTGCGATTCATCGCGTCGCAATCGACCCACAAATACCTCATCTCGGTTATGGGCATTCATGGGCATTGGATATAGTTGTTGTGAAATATCGTCTTGTACCTCCACCCCTTTAAAATTCTTCAACAAGGATAGCACCTCAGGGAGCTCAAATTCGGAATAAAATTCTACGTTTACACTTTCTGAATGGCCCCCAATTACCGGAATTCGCACCGTGGTAGAGGTTATTTGAATGTTGTTATCTCCCAAAATTTTTCGGGTTTCATTCACCATTTTCATTTCCTCTTTAGTATATCCGTTAGCTGCGAAAACATCAATCTGTGGTATTGCATTTAAATCAATTTTATAAGGATAGGCTTTTTCTCCATCGATTCCACTACGTTCATTCATTAATTGCGCAACTGCCTTAACTCCTGTCCCTGTTACCGATTGGTAAGTAGAAACGACAATGCGTTTTATCTTATATTTCCAATGCAAAGGCGCCAAAGCCATTACCATTTGAATTGTCGAGCAATTAGGATTAGCAATAATTTTATCCGAATGGCTTAGTTCGGAAGCATTGATTTCAGGGACAATTAATTTTTTTGTCGTATCCATTCGCCAGGCACTCGAATTATCGATAACAGTGGTACCCACAGCAGCAAATTTAGGTGCCCACTCCAAGGATGTGCTGCCACCAGCAGAAAAAAGAGCTAATTGTGGTTTTCGAGAAATGGCATTTTCCATGGATACTACTTCGTAGTCCTTGCCTGAAAAACGAACTTTGTTTCCTACGCTTTTTGAAGAGGCAACGGGTATAAATTCGCTAACAGCAAATCCCCTTTCTTCAAGTATGTTCATCATCTTACTGCCTACTAAGCCCGTGGCACCTACAACTGCAACTCTCATAGTGATTGTTTTTTTTAGTTGGAACTTTTATCTTTCGCAAAAATACTATATTTACACATCAAGCAAATGAAGGAATGACACGTATTTTAATTTTACTATTTTCTCTTTTACCATACCTATTAAACGCTCAGGTTCACGACAATTTTAACGACGGTGACTTTTCTGCAAACCCTGTATGGACCGGCGATGCTGCTGAATTTACAGTGAATGCAACTCAACAATTGCAACTCAACAGTACCGGAAACAACGCTTCTTTTTTATCAACCAATTTGGGTGTAACCTTAGCAAATACGGTTGAGTGGAAAATGTATGTGAAGCAAACTTTTGCAGGCTCGGCGAGCAATTTTGGAAGAGTTTATTTGTTTTCAGACCAAGCCAACCTTGAGGGAGCGTTAAATGGATATTACCTGCAATTTGGAGAAGCACTCTCAAACGATGCCATCGAATTATTTAAGCAA
>WBZU01000473.1_pt2 | contig 30604 bp, 36 predicted proteins | sample 5204311 | NCBI WGS metagenome assembly WBZU01 (sample SAMN12344359, study PRJNA552823) | activated sludge metagenome | biome: Activated sludge suspended growth; feature: Nitrification reactor; material: Wastewater; isolation source: activated sludge from nitrification reactor of wastewater...
GGATCCGTCTGCCGCCCAAGCGCAAGCGGAAGGCCGCGATCCTGTCTGCTGCGCTGGCGCTGTCCGGCTGCGACCAGGGCCGGCCCGCCGAGCAGCCGGCGGGCGGCATCTTCATCACCGGCGCCGAGGACGAGGCGAGCAGCTCGAGCTCGACGTCCTCCGGCTCGACATCCTCGGGCTCGAGCGGCGGCGACGAGTCCGCCGGCATTCCGCCGGCCCCGCTGGCGACGAGCGGCGAGGACGCGAGCACGGGCGACGTGAGCTCGACGAGCAGCTCGAGCACGGGCGAGGCCTCGACCTCGGGCACCACCGGCGAGGCCTCGACAGGTTCGACGGGCGACGCATCGACGGGCGGCAGCTCGGGCAGCACCGGCGACGGATCGAGCTCGACGGGCGGCGAGCCCAAGACCGGCTGCCCCTGCGCGCCCGGCATCGACAACTTCTGCAAGCTGCCGCCGGGAACCTGCCCGCCGACGGCGCCGGGCGGGTACTGCGACCCGAACGGCGACGGCGCCTACTTCGACGGCGACTTCACCGCGGGGTGGCTCGACTGGAAAGCCGAGTGCGGGTGAATGGTGCGAGTTCGCACCGCCGTCATTCGCCGAGCGCCGTCCAGTTGCGTTGCTTGGCGCCGAGTTCTGAATATGGCACATGGGGTCGCGTCAACGAGACAGAAGGGACACGATGAAACGCGAGAAGCAGTTCGACCATTTGAAGGTAGCCCGCGACATCGCGGCCTCGGAGGCCGTCGACGAGCAGGATCGGCTGGAAGCCATCAGGATTCTCCAGCAGGCCAGGCAATGGGAGGCCGAGCGGGTGGGTAGAATCGACTGGTCGGCCATCGAGCTCGAGGACATCCCGCACGAGCACCGGGCCCGGCTGCTGGAGATGCTGGCGAACGCCGTGCCCACGGTTGACGCGCAGGTGGACTCCCGCGAGGCGGCCCACGCCGACGACCAGGCTGTGCTGCGCTCGGCCATGGAGTTCGGTCGCAAGGAGGCGGAGAAGGCGGAGAAGGCGAAGAAGGTGGCGCCGTCTTCCGCGCCGGACGTCCCGCTCGCGGCGCTGATGGGCGGGTGCGTGCAGATGAAGTAGTTGCTTGACCGCGCCGAGTAACGGCGCTACCACCACGACGTCCAGGAGCCCAGAGCACGGCATTGCGCCAGGCGCCAGCGGCAGACAAGGGACCAGAAGGGCGAGGGCGTGAGATCTCGCCCTTCGTCGTTGGTTGAGTGCTCTTTCCTCTTCGGGACGAGACACGACGAGACAAGAGGGGCCCGGGGTGACACCACCTCGGGCCCCGCCCTTTTTTGTCGCCTGAGACCGCCTGTCGATCACGGGGCCCGATGTGAGGTCGGTCGCGTCAGGCAACCGCCAGGCCAGGCCGGGCGGCGTCATTTTCCGTAGCGGTCGCGACAGCTTGCCCGGCATCGCCAAACCTGACCGCCGGGACATGACCGCCGGGACATGGACGTCCGGTCAGGTTGCGACGCGCCGGTACCCACGCCACGGTCGCGGCATGAGGGACAACCGCCTGAGCATCACCGCGGCGCGAGCTGCCGCGTCCGACTTCATCGCCGGCATCGGCCTCGCCGCCGCCGACGTCGACCCCAACTCCACCGGCGACATCATCGCCGCCCGCGCGCGCGAGGTGCTCGCCGCCGACGGCCTGGCCGCCGACGAAGCAGCGCTCAACATCTGGGCCCGCGCCTACGTCGGCGCGATGCTCGGCCTCTTCAGGGCCGCGCGGAGGGCCGCGTGATGCTCGCCCGCACCCGCGCCGCCGCCGGCACCATCGTCTCGCACGACGGGCCGCCACCCGAACTGCCCCGCCTGCCCACCGTCCTCGTCGCGGGTACCTGCGAGAGCGGCGAGCGCTTCGCCGTCACCCGCGAGCTCGCCGTCAACGTCGAGGACAGCGCGCCGACGATGCGCCGCCGGGAGCCGGGGCGGTGACACCGCCCGCTCGCGTCCACTTCGCCCCGCGCGAGGTCGCCGCCGGCGGCGGCAGGCTGCGCGCCCTCTGTGGCGCCCGGGCCCTGCCTGAACTCGTCACGAGCTCGATCGCCGCCGCCTCGTGCGAGCGCTGCCGCGAGGTCTTCTCGAGCCCGCACCACGCCGGCGAGATCGCCGACCAACTTCTCGCCGCGACCGACGGCGACATCTCCGAGGCGTGGAAGCGCCTCGCCCTCTGGCTCGAGACCGGCGTGCTGCGCGGCGGTCCCGAGCCCCTGCGCGGCTTGCTCGCCGCGGTACGCGTACACCTCGACCGCCTCGCCGAACCCACCCCTGGAGCTCCCCGTGAAACACCTGATCCTCGCCCTGCTCACCGCTACATTCATCGCCTGCGACGTCCGGCCCGAGCCTGACACGAGCAGCACCGACACCTCGTCGAGCTCGAGCGGCGCCGGCACCGGCGATCCGACCGACGGCCCGGGCTATGTCTGCGAGGACGTGGGCGTCGCGTGCGACCTCGAGGCGCCGAGCTGCTCCGCGGGCCTCGACTGCATCGAGCGCCCGGACATGCCCGGGACCGGCGTCTGCGCGGCGAAGTGCAACCTGGACGGCGGGGCGAACGGCCAGCCCTGCCCGATCGGCTGGTGCGACCTGCCGGCCGGCGAGAGCTTCGGGATCTGCCGCGACAACGACGGCCTCCCGACCGGGCTCTGCGACGGCGTGCCGAGCTGCGCCGGCGACCACTGCACCGACGCCTGCGCGAACGGCCTCGCCTGCATCTCCGGCGCGTGCGCGTTCGCCTGCGAGACGGCGAAGGACTGCGCCGCGGGCCAGGCGTGCCTCGCGGGCGCCTGCTTCGCGGGCGACGGCCTCGCTGACCCCTGCAACTGACCCGGCGCAGTGCGCCAGCTCGAAGGCCCCGGGGTTCGCCTCGGGGCCTTCGCGTCGCTCAGGTGACGATCTTCACCGCGCCCGCCGTGTGATACAGGTTTCCGGCGACGAGGCCTCCCCCGAGCGCGGCCGCGTTGTCGGCGTACTCGGCGAGCGGCAACTTGACGTTGCCGGCCTGGATCTCGAGGCCGCCGGTGCCGATCGTCACGCCCTTCGAGAAGATCACGCCGCCGCCGGCGGCGAGCATCGTCAGGGTGCCGAGTGCGTTGCCGTCGCTGTCGTGGACCGCGAGCACGACGTTCTCGCTCGCATCGAGCCGGAGACGCCCGCGAACGGTGGAGCCCACCTTGAGATCGATCGTCGCCGTCCCCGCGTTGCTCTTGTTGAGCGCCAGCGTCGGCGAGCCGGTGCCGTCGCCGAAGGTCTGCGCGCCCGTGCTGGTCACGCCGCCCTCGAAGGTCACGGCCTGCTGGAAGGTGATGTCGTCGTTGTAGATGGTGGTCATGTCGGCCTCCGAGGGTTCTGCGCCGAGACAGTACGCGGTGCGCCCTGCATGTACCGCGCGCCGCTCACCGCCCGCGGAACAGCACGAGCAGGTACCGCCACTCGAGCGACGCGCCGATGCTCTCGACGCGCGCGCGCACCTGGCCGACGGTCGGGTCCTGCGCACCGAGGCCGCAGCGGAGCGTCCCCGGCGCGCTGAACCATCCCCAGCTCGTGCCCGACACGACGACCTCGGAGATGCTCTCGAGCCCCGCCTCGAAGCGCACCTGCGCCGCGATGTCGGCGGCGGTCATCCGGCCGTAGATGTAGCACTCGACCGGGACCGCGTTGGTCTTGTCCCGGAGCACGGCGGTCGCCTCCGACTCCTGCACGCGCCGCGCGTTCGCGCCGGCCGAGAGCGACCAGCCGACCAGGTCCGCATCATAGGCGCTCGTCGTCGTGTCGATGAGCTCGGTCCAGGTCGTCCCGGAGATGGTCCGCTCCGGCGCCTCGGATGAGGTGAAGTCGCCGGCCGACTCCTCCCATGCCGTGTGGCTCCACAGCACCGGGCCGAGCTCCTGCGAGAGCCGGCGAGCCGCGTCGGTGAGCACCTCGGCGCCCGCGCCCACGTCGGCGGCAGAGCGCGCGACCACGGGCCACGTGCCCGGGAGCTGCCCGAGGTTCGCGCCGCTGCCGTCGGCGTGCAGCGGGATCGACCAGTCGCCCGAGCTGACGTCCCGCGCATAGGCGAAGGGCTCCTCGATCACGGTCACGTCGATCGCCCTCGGCGAGCCGACGAACGAGAGCGTCATGGAGACGGTCGCGCCGTCGGACCACGCCGCGAGGTTCGGCAGGGAGGCCAGGTTCGCCGGCGTGATGAGGTTCGATCGCCGCCGGTGGAGTTGTCCCCACGCCCCGCCGGCGCCCGATGGCTGCGCCGCGTTCGCCTCGAGGCTGCCGGGGATGGAGATCGAGGTCGTCGTCGTCGGCGAGTCGATCCCGTTGTCCCACGCGCAGGCGAGGCGGACGATCCCCTTCGCGCCCGTCGCGGTCACCGGGCCCGGCGTCGCCGTCATCCCGCTCGGGCTGGCCACAACGATGAGCCGAACGAAGCACCCGGGCGAGAGGCGGACCGCGGGCAGGCGCGCGACGACCCTCTCGTCGGTCGGCGACGGGTGCTCCAGCGACATCCCGACCGCGTTGTTCGAGACGTGCCACGAGTCGGACCCGTGGAGCCCGACGTGAAGCAGCACGCGGCGGCCGTGCGATAGCACCCGGTCACCCGTCGCGTGCATGCTCGACGCCCTCGACCTGCGCATGAACAGCCCGCCGCGGAGCGGGTCGAGCGGGGGCGAGGTCTGCGGCTCGTTCAGGTTGCGGCGGCGGTAGTCGACCATGGGGAACCTCGGAGGCTACGGGAGAGCGATGTCGAGGCCGTCGCCCTGCGAGAGCGCGAACGGCTCGACGGTGAGCGCATGGACATAGGCGCGGGTGTCGCCGGAGAGCGGGCTGTCGAGGTCGAACTCGATCCCGAGCGCGAGCCAGGTGCAGCCCCAGGAGTCGGTCTCGATCGACATGTCGCCGAGGTCGAGCCACTCGCCGCCGCCGGCCGTCGAGCCGTGGTTCACGTCGCACGTCGCCTGAGCGGAGCGCCGGTAGGTGAGCGCGGGCACCGGCTCGCCGACAACGGGAAGGCCGGCGATCGAGTAGAGGCGGTAGCGCACCTCTGCGGTCTCCGTCCCGATCTCGATCGTCTGCCGGACGTACACGCGCGCGCGGACGCGGTTCACCTTCCCGGGCCGTGCCCGATAGAAGAGGTACGGGAGCGCGAGGTACATCGTCGACGAGCCGGGCGCCTTGCGCCACCACGAATTCTGCGTCGCGCTCGACGGCGAGTCGTCGCGGATCTGCAAGGGGTCGCGGATGCGCAGATTGACCAGCGGGGAGACGAGCCGGCGGTCCGCCTGCTCGAAGGCGTGGCCGCCCCACAGGTGCGCGGGCCCGCAGAACGAGCCGTCGTCGGCGATGTCGAGCGTCGCGCGGTCGGGGATGATCGGCGCGGTGCGGCGGGTCTGCGTCGTGCTCGGCGGCGACGCCGTAGCGATCCAGTCCTCGGCGGCCTCGCACCCGCTGTGATGCCGTCGGCCGATGCGCACGGCCGTGAACGCGGCGACGCCCCCGGAGAACGGCGTTGCGCCACCGTAGGCCGCGCACACCGTCAGCGTGTCCGTCGCGTCCGCGGTGCCGGCGATATGGGTCTGCTGCGCATGGGCCCATTCCGGCGCGTCGAAGTTGTAGACCGCGAGCTCGCTGCGCACCGAGCCGCCCTCGACCGGGTGCTGCGACCAGTGCACAAGGTACGTCTGTGCGCCCGCGGCCAGCCCCGGCGGCTCGACGGACGCGAGGAGAAGGCCCCCCTCGGCGACCTCAATCAACCCGGACCCGGACAGCCGCACCCGCCACGAGTAGCCGCCGGCATCCCCCAGCTCGACGAGCACGCCGTCGTCGCCGGTGCGCATGTCGACGACGACCGCGACCTCGCGCGGCGCGTCGATCGCCGCGCGGGCGCTCGTCGCCTCGTCGAAGTAAGTCGTGTTGTCGGTGAGGTTCGTCCGGTTCTGCGAGAGGTCGACGAACAGGTCGCCGGCCGTCGCGTCGAGCAGGAGGATCGTGTCGGGCTTGCTCAGGTCGGAGATCGCGGTCGGCATGTCACGGGCTCCAGGGGTAGGCGGCCAGGTTGCCGGCGCCGAACTTGCCGTCGCTCCCGGCGATCACGCCGAACAGCGCGGTCGGCCACGAGTTCGCGTCCTGGTCGTCGAACGGCGCGGGCACGAGGACGACGAATCGCCGCTCGGGGATCGAGCCGGTGAGCGTCCCGGTCGCATAGGTGATGGTGTGAGCCGAGGTGTTGACGGCCTCGACGTCGAACGTCGCCACGTCCGCCCAGGTCAGGCCGTCATAGCTCGCCCACGCCTTCACCCGCAGCACGCCGCCGACGCCGAGCCATGCCGGCTCGGCGAACGCGGCGACGTCGCTGACGGCGCCGCCGCGCAGGAACGCGTCGCGGTAGCAGTAGAGGGTCCGCGAGCCGGCGTCGTGGCGCTCCTCGACCGTCGCGTGCCCATCGACGAGCCGGGCGATCGGGCCGAAGCGCCGGCCGTTCACCGTGGTCTCCGCGCCGGCGACGAGGATCTCGACCTCTGCCGCGAGCGTCTGCAGGTTCCTGCTCACCGACACGACGCGGCCGACGCTGGCGAGCATGCCGTAGTAGCCGCGGCGGGTGGCCGGCCACGGGCTCGTGTAGCGCACCGTGGCGCCCGGCCACAGGTCGCGCCCCTTGTCGCCCTTCACCTTCACGCGCACGAGGGCGTGCGGCTCGCCGAACCACCGCGCGAGCTGGTCGCCCCACAGGTCGCGGAAGTCCGACAACCACGAGCCGTCGGCCAGGAGGCTGCGCCCGTCGATGTCCACCTTCGCGTTGCCGCGGCGCGAGGCGGCCCGAGGGTCGCGCGCCTTCACCGTCGTCGTCTTCTCCTCGGAGTCGTCGCCGAGCTGGTTCTTCCCGTAGGTCACGGTCACCAGGTCGACGGGCTCAAGCGGACGAAAGTCGACCCCCTCCGAGGGCGGCAGCTCGTCCGGCTCCCCCGCGATGTCGCTCGGCGAGATCACGACGTCGACGTCCGACGGATCGAGGGGCGTCGAGCGGGCGAAGATGCCGTATCGCCCGCCGCGCAGGGACAGGCACCAGCCGCGCGGCTTCAGGATGTCCTCGATCGTCCGCTGCGAGTCGAAGGGCCCGATGTACGCGAGTCGCGTCCGATTCAGCGGGCCGTCCTTCCCGCCGGGCAGGGCCTCGGCAGCGGCGACGAACGAGCTCCAGTCGATCAGGTCGGCGGGCACAGCCAGGCCGAGATCGACGATCTCGAAATCGTTCGCGCGAAGGTCCTCGCCGACGCCGAGCAGCGCGTCGGGGTGGCCGTTGTCGCCGACCGTGATCGATGCGCCCTCGCCCTCATAGCCGGTCCATGAAGCTGTCCCGGAGGACAGAAGCAGTCGGACGAGGACAACGTGCGCGAGGTCGGGCTTGCTCAAGTTGTAGCCGAGCACCGCGACCGGGACGAACTCGGCGTCGTTCACCGCCCACACGTCGGCGATCTTCTTGTTCGGCGCGCCGAACGGCGCCGGGTCGAGCCACTGCTCGGCCCACACGATCGCCTGCGCGTCGCCGTCGAGCGCGAACGTGTCGCCCGAGCGCTTCCATGACACTTTGGCGAGCTGGTAGCGCGTGGACACGTCGCCCTCGAGGCTGTCGCGGAACGAGCCGCGCACCGCGAAGAAGGCGGTCGTGTCGACGGCGCCGGCGTCGATCGCCTTGTTCGCGGGCGGGCGGGCGAGCTGGCCTTCGGTGTAGGGCAGGTCGATGCCGAAGCCGACCTGCCACGATTGCATCGCCTCGGGGTACAGCAGCCCGACGCCGCCCGGATAGAGCGGGTTGTACACACGCACGGCGCCGTCGCCGTCCACGGTGTCGGGGCTGTCGTTCCAGTACTGTCCGACAGGACAGGTCGTGAAGATCGCGGTCCAGTAGCCCGGGGCCGGGTCCGCGACGGCATCGAGCCACACGGGCTTGAAGCCCGGCTCGAGGTCGGCCTCGACCTCGATTGTCGTGGAGAGCTCGGCGGCCGTGCGCTTCTGCAGGGTCAGGTCCCAGCCGAGCGAGAGCCACGCGGTCTTGTGCATGCGCAGCGCGAGCACGCCGCCGTAGCAGGGGCCCGTGTTGTTCGCGATGCGCAGCGCCATCGACTCGTCGGTGAACTGGACGACGCCGCTGTAGAAGCTGTCCCATTGGATATCGCCCATCGTCCCGGCGATCGTCTGCAGGCGGGTGTTGATCTCGTCGGCGAGTTCGGCCGGGGTCTGCCCGCTGGTGATCGTGTCGCTGCCCGTGAACGCCGAGGTCTCGCCGAGGAGGCGCTGCGCCTGGTAGGTCGAGTAGATGAAGCTCGCGGCGATGTAGTTCTCGCCGGGCCCGAACTCCAGCACCGGCCGGAGCTTCTTCCAATTGGCTGGGCGGTTCGCGTTCAGCGTGCGCCGCAGCCACGACGACGGCCCCTCGCACGCGAGCTTCCACGCGCGCGACTCCGCGGTCGCCCCCTTGAGCGTGCCCCACCACAGGAGGCTGTAGCCGCTCTCATACTGCGCCTGCCACGACGGCCATGTCCCGTCGGTGCTACGGCGGATCACGTAGAGGGCGACGGGGCGCCCTTCGAGCCATCGCGCCTCGTCGCGCACCGTGCTCGCGCGGAGGTCCTGCTCGCCGGAGTCGATCGCGGCATGGTCCAGGCCCGGCGTCTGCACGGTCGGGAAGATCTGGAATCGGTGCCGCTCGCCCGCTTCGCCGATGGCCTCGCCGTTGATGTGCTTCCCCCACAGGTCGACCGGCTGCCCGCCGCCGTCGATGAGCGTGGACGGGGCCGGGTCCTGCGTCGGGGCGAGCCGCTCGAACACCGTCGATCCGGCCTCGTCCTCGGCGAAGGCGATCAGGTAGCCGTCCCGATCGACGAGCCCGAACGTGCAGTCGTCGCCGACGAGCATCCCCGAATCGACGATGCCGACCCCGAGCTTCACCGCGTCCGGCACCTCGAGGCCGAGCGCGACGATCCTGTCGGTCACGCTGTCGCCGTCGGCGTCTCCGGTGAGGTCGGTCCCCTGCGCGATCCAGGACCCGGGGCCGGAGCCGGCGAGCTCGGCGCGGTTGGTCCACGCCACGCGCCAACCGCTGACGACCAGCAGGTAGCCGATCTCTTGGTACTCGGCGGCGGCGAGAGCGGCGACGGTCGGCATCGCTGCCCATGTACTGCGCGGTCAGTATTCCGGCGCATCGCGGCAGGCGAACGCGACGTCGGCGCGCTTGTCCGTCCACTCGAAGCCGCGCGCACGCTGGTACGCCCAACTCGCGGCACGCCCCGACGGGGCGGCGACGTAGGGGCCGAGCCCCCCGGTCAGCGTCGCGGTCGTCGTGGAGCCCGTCTCCTCGGTGACGTCGAGGTAGACATAGAACTGGTAGCCCTTCGCATACACCTCGTCGAACCACCGCGCCCATTCCCCGCCGGCGTTGCTGGCGGTCATCACCCGGTCGGTATCGACGCACGCGCAGCTATACCGCTGATCGACGCGCGTTCCGTGGGAGACGGTGAACGTCGAGCCGTCGGTCGGGCTCTGCGTCATGTAGCTCAGGGGCCGGCGGATCCCTAGCGTCCCGCGGGGCGAGAGCTCGGAGGCGAGCGGCTTCGCGGGGCTCCACAGCAGCGACGAGACGTTCGTCGCCACGTAGCTCGCGGCGCCGGACAGATCGCCGGTGAAGCCGAGCAGGTCCCGCAGGCCGGTGTCGTCCCACGTAACGGTGAAGTTCGCGCCGCCCGAGTACAGCCGCACGCGCCGGTCGCGGGTGAGCACCGCCGCCGCACCGGCCACGCCCGCCGCCGTCATGCCGGCCGCGATGGCCGCGAGGATCGAGAGCGACGAGCTCGGGTGGTAGAGGTAGCGGTCGCCCGTCACCGACTGCAGCGACGCGTCCACGCTGAAGTAATAGGACAGGTCCTTCACGGACCCCACCAGCCACGCCGTCGGGTAGCTCGCCATCGTCTCACCTCAGTTCCGCGGGCGCCGCCCGCCTCGGTCCTGGCGGTCAAGCGCGCGGCGAAGATCCTCGATGAACTCCGCCTTGCCGCCCGCGCCGTAGATGTTGACCGGGGCGTTGAACACGATCGACGCCCCGCCGGCCTTCGCTCCCGCCGACGGGTCCGCGCGTCGGAGCTGCTCGTGCGAGACCGGAACCTCTTGCGCCTGCAGGTCGCCGTCGTCGCTGCGCTCCCGCTGAGACCCGGTGGCCCGCGACGTGTTCGAGCCACCGCCGTCACCCCCTCGGGAGCCGCCCTGCGGGATGTCAACGACCTTGCCGACGGCATATGCTCCGACGCCGGCGAGCACCGCCACGCCAGTGTGCAAGCCGGCAGCCGCCAGGTGCTGTCCGCCCTCCGCGTAGCGGTAGGACGCGAAGGCGCCGGCCGCGAGGGCACCCTCCGCGAGAGCCAGGAGTGTGTGCTTTTTTGTCAGCCCTTTTAGGAAGGTCTGCAGCATCTCACCAATGGCGATTTTCTCGCCCTCGGCGGCAGCGAACGCCGCATCTACCATCTCCTCGCCGATGGCATTGTGGGCGCGTGCGAGGGCGCCGAAGACCTGCTCGCGCTGACGTGCCGTCTTGGCTTCATCCTTCGCAGCCCTGTCGAGCGCACGGATCCGCTTCGCATGCTCGGCCTCCTCAAGCCGGGTCTGCGCCCTCTCCCGCTGTTCCTGCGTCTTGGCATTCCGGACCTGCCACTGCGCGAGCTCCATCTCCTTGTCGAGACGCGCGTCGATGAGCGCCTCGCGTCGCTGTGCCGCCTCCGACTCCATCTCGAGGGTGACGAAGATGAAGTCGACGTGCTGAGCCTCGGCGACACCACGAGCCTCTATCGCCTCGATCTCCCTGTCGATGCCGGCGACCCGCCTGTCCTGTAGGGCGCTCTCCTTCTCGAAGGCCGCGACCTCGGCAGCGAACGCTGACTCACGCTCGGCCCGCTCGCGCTTCGCCATCTGCTCGGGCAGCGCCATCGCGTCGCCGAAGCTCGGCCCGGTGGGCTTCTTCTTGCCCTTCCCCTTCTTGCGCTCGAAGCCCGGGGGCAACGCGGGGCCCATCGCGTTCGCGGCCTCGAACTGGTCGAAGGCTGCCTTCTCCTCGGCGGCCGCCTGGCTCTTCGCGAGCTTGTCCCACATGGCCGTCTCGGCGCTCATGCGACGCTCGGCGGCCTGCGAGGCTGCGATGTGTGCGACCCCCTCGGCGGCTACCGACAGGGCGTACTCGCCGGACAGGTCGATCAGGCGCTGCATGTGTCCCGTCAGCGACGTCGACGTGTCGATGGTGGCCCGGTACTCGGCGACGAGCTGCGCCTGCGCCTCGGCGTCCTTCGCGGCCTGCTGCGCCGCCATCGCCTCGAACTCGGAGAAGTCCTTGAAGGACGCCGCGGTCTCGCTGGCGGCGTCCTTGAGCATCCTGACAGGCGTGAGGACGAAGTTCACGATGGCCGAGAACGCCTCGATCGCCGTCGTCGCGACCTTCACGGTCCCGGCCAAGATGGTGAACGCCCCGCCGAGTCCGACGCCGAGGATGTCGCCGAGCAGCTCTCCCGTCTCCCCCATGCCGGAGAACGAGGTCATGATCGACTTGAGCGCGCCCGTGATGCCGCTGTCCATCACGCCGACGATGAACTGGTCGAAGCCGTCCTTGAGCGTGGAGATCATGCCGCCGAGGGTCCGGCTCTGCGCCTCCATGCCGCCCGCGAAGTTCACCTGGCCCAAGCGGATCAGCTCGGCCTCGATCGACTTGGCGTCGCGCGTGATCTCCTTCGTCACGCCGCGGAACGTGATCGACGCCTTGTCGCCGTTGACCTTGAGGCCGATCCCGAACTCCTTGAGGCGCTCGCCCTCGCCGTTCACTGCGTCGGCGACGGCCTCCACCATGTCGTCGAGCGACTTGCCCATCGCCGACGCGGTGTCGCCATAGGCGCGGAGGGCCTTCTCGCTGCCGTCGAGCCCGCGGGCCTTGAGCTTCAGGAACCCCTGCGTGACCTCCTCGAGGCTGTACGGGGTCGCGGCCGCGAACGCCTGCAGCTCGCCGAACGCGGCCGCGGCCGCCTCGGTGCTCCCGAGCGTGGTCGTCAGCGCGGTCTTCATCCGCTCGAAATTTGCCGCGGTGTCGAGCGCATGGAGCCCGACCTCGCCGAGCTTGCCCGTGAGCGTCGAGACCGCGTTCGCGGCGAGGTTCCCCGCGAAGCTCGCCATGAACCCGGACAGGCCCTTGCCCGACTGCTCTCCCGCCTTGCCGGCCGCCGTGATCGCCAGCTCGAGCCGCCGCACCTCGCTCGCGGTGCGCTCGGCCTGCGCGCCCGCCTGCTTCACCTCGCGGGCGACGCGGGCGAGCGCGGGCGTCAGCTTGTCGGACTCGCGGACCGCCTTCGCCGTCTCCTCGGCGACAGCAGCGAGCGCCTGCTCGGCGGCCGCCGACTGCTTCGCCGCCTCGGCCTGCGCGGCCTTCAGCTTGGCCAGGCTGGCGGCGGCCTCCTTGGATTCTCGCCCGTGCGCGGCGACCGTCGCGTTGTGCTCGGCGAGAGCCGCCTGCGCGCGTCGGGCCGCATCCGCCGCGGCGAGCTGCGCCTCCTTCGCGCCGGCGGCCTTCTGCGCGAGGGTCTTCTGTCCTTCGCCCGCGGCGTCGGCGGCGTCCGTCGCAGACCGCGTCGCGTCCTCGAGGTCCTTCAGCGCACGCGTCGCGGCGCTCGTGTTCGCGGTGACCTCGATCCCGATCGTTGCGTCGGACATGGCTCAGCTCTCCTCTCGCCTCATGCGGCGCTCGATGTAGTCGGCGTAGGCCGCGTCCTCGTGCGTCTCGAGCTCGGCGATCGCCTCATGCACCAGCGGGTCGTCGCATTCGTCCAGCGCGGGGTTCGCCACGCGCCCGCCGTTCTGGTCGCGCCGGCGGTAGAAGGTGAGCAGGGAGGCGACGAACGGCGTGCGATACCAGGCCCCGACGCACCCCTCGCGCTCGATGTCCTCGAGGGGGCGCGGCCAGTCGTCGCGCTTGCCCTCGAGGTCATATCGCCGCGGTGCGCCCATGTGGACCCGCAGGAAGCGCGTCCCGTTCCAGCGGGAGCGATCGGACCCCGGCAGCGTGCAGTGCCGCTCGGCCTGCTCGTCCGCGTCCAGGCGCGCGGATCCCTGGACGCGGCACAGGTCGGCGCAGCAGAAGATCTCAGCGCGTCCCCCGTCGGCTGTGGGCTCGGGACTGAATCGGTGTCCCCACAGCCTTAGCGCTTTCCCTCGTGCTCCCTCAGCGGGCGGCAGTAGGCCGCGCACGCGTCGGCGAGCTGGCGGATCAGCGCTGGCGACCACGCGGCCATCGCCTCGAGGATCCGCTCGGGCACCTCTTCGGTGTCGCTGGTAGGGGTCCAGGAGATCGAGCCCTCGGGCCCGTCGATGCGCCGGACCACGGCGCGGATCCATGCCTCGCGCCGCTCCCACGTGTCGTCGATCCCATCGACGGTGCGCAGGCGCTTCCGGCCCGGGCGGATGAGCGTGAACTTGCAGGGGACCGCGTCGGGCTGCAGGAAGTCCCGGACCGTGCAGGGCTTGCCCTCGGCCGTCCAGTCCGCGGCGTCGAGCTGGAAGCGCGACAAGCCGCTCGCGTAGCGGAGGACCGGGTGGCGCAGCTTGGCGGCCCCCGCGGCCACGTCGCCGGCGCTGGCGAGCGCGGCCTCCTCGTCCGGCGTCAGCCTCGTCGCGTCGGTCTTGTGCTCGGCGAGCCACGCGGCGCGCCCCTCTGCCTGCCCCTTGGCCGCGAGCTCGGCGAGCTCGGCTTCGGCGCGCTTGTGGTCCCACGCGGGGTCACTCGGGCTGATGAAGATGCCGGGCGCGTCGATGATGTGCGTCGGCGGGAGCAGGGGCATGGTGGCGGTCGTCATGGTGCTTTCGTGGTGTGGTGGTTGTTGTGGCTGGCCTGTGGCTGGCCTTCAGGCCAGGCCGATCAGGAACTTGGAGCGCTTCAGGTTCTCGAGGCTGCCGCCGGTGCAGTCGTCCGGCTCCTGCGCCTCGAAGACGAGCTGCACCCCCTGCCCGTCGCCGACGACGGCGCGCGCCGGGGTCTCGACGAGTTGGGCCTTGGCGATGTGGATGCACCAGCCCTTGCCCGCGCCCGAGCCGTCGCCCGGCATGTAGAACTCGATCCGGAACTTCTGGCCAGCCTGCAGGCTGGCGTAGTAGTCGTCGCTGTACGGGAGCAGCGTGCAGGTGAACTTGGTCTTGCCCGGCGTCACCGAGTAGGACGCGAGGCCCTCGAATCGGTGCGTCTTCTCGGTGGTCGTCTCGAGCTTCGAGCGCGCGAACCCGGGCTCGAACGCGACCTGGTTCACGTCCTGCAGGTTGAGCGCGGTCGTGCCGTAGGCCTGGATCGAGCACAGCAGGTTCCGGCCCATCGAGAGCTGCGCGTGCCCCTCGGGCGTGCCGAACGTCGGGAGCGTCAGCGAGTCGGCGCCGCCGTGCTTGAAGTTGGCGGCCATGATGCCGAGCTGGATCGACGGGAGCTCGCCGCGCGAGAGCCCCTGCACCTGCATCGACGCGACCGAGCCGGTCAGCTCCCACAGGTGGTCGGTGCCGCTCTTGCGCTTCTTGACGAACCAGGAGAGCGTGTGCGGTCCGCCGGCGCTGGCGACCGCGTCCTCGAGCACGTCCTCGTCGAGATAGCCGGCGATCGCCGCATGGGCCGCGTCGCCGTTGGCGGGAGTGAACGGCAGCGCGGACGAGAGGTTGAGGACGATCGGCGGCCCCGCGTCGATCGAGAGCACGCGGCGGAAGTGGACGCGACCGGTGTTCGCGGCGGCGGGCGAGGTCAAATCCTCGAAGGCCACGAGCGAACCGACCTCGATCCCGGTCGAGTCGTCGACCTCGACAGCGATCGCGGTGCCGCCGGTGACGCTGCGCGAGGTACCCCGGTGGCACCCGCCCATCGTGTGTTTGAGGATCTTCGCCAGGTAGGTGTTCGCCACCTGGGCGCCATCCGCCGTCTCCGCGCCGACGCCGTGGAGCTTCAAGCCGACCGTGAGATCGCTGTTCCGGATGCCCGCGATCTTGTCACGCGTGCCCACCGCCATGATGCGGGCCTCGAGCGTCGGGTCGTCGATCCAGATCTGCTTGATGCTCGACGGATCAGCAGACAGGTGCTCGATCGCCACGCCGCTCGCGCCCCAATCGGCCGGGGGCGTGTTGACGGTCGTCTCCTGGAAAAATGCGATTTCGTTGCGGTGCTGGGATGCCTGCGCCATGTTGGCTCCTATTCGGTCGCCTGGTGGTAATGGACGGTGAAGACGTGCTCGACGTAGAGGTTCGCGTCGTCGTCGGTGTCGATGTTCTCGAGGCCCAGGACCACGATGTCGCAGAGGCCGGGCAAGGCGGGGTCGCGTAGCGCGTCGAGAACCCTGCGCAGATCCACCGCGTCAGCGGTGAGCGCGTGCTCGAGCGTCTCCGGCTCGACGCCCGCGTAGCTCGTCGCCACAGCGACGCGACACGCGTAGGCTGTGCCGGTTCCGCCGGTCCACCGATAGGTCGGGGTGCCGGCCCCGAAGATGAGGTCGAACGAGCGCGTCGCCTTGCCGAGAAGGTCGGCCCGTCCGCGGGTGCGCCCGCTCGGGAGGTAGCTCCACCGAACCGAGCGCAGGGGCTCGAAGGTCGGCGTGATGCCCACGATCGCGTCGCGGAACGCGTCGCGGATCTGCGCTGTCGTGACGGTCTGCACCCGCCCGGCCTGTACCGCGCCGGGTTGGCGCCTCAGTACAGCCGGAACAGCGCGGCCGGGTTGACGGTGCGCGACTGATTCTCGCGGTCGAGCGCCACGACCTCGGGCTTGTCGCGGCCGACCTGCAGGGCGGTGCGCAGCTCCTGGTAGCGCGCCTTGTAGTCCTCGGCCCGCCGCCGAGCGCTCTCGTCGTTCGAGCTCTTGAGGGTGTGGAACGCGGCGAGGTAGGTGACCGCGTCGCGGCCGATCGGCCCCGCGAGCAGGTCGGCCTCGTTCGCGCCAGCGAGCGCGAGGTCGGTGCGGAAGTCCCGGTGCGCCTGCGCGAGCGCGAGGCTCGGCTCCATACGGTCGCCGCCGGCCCGCACGAGCATCGGGTCGAGCAGGGTGAGGTCGTCGAGGGTGGCGAGCTGCACCTCCTCGCCGCGCTCGAGGTGGATCGGCTCGCGCGCGGGCGGCAGGTCCGGGAACGCCCACGCGACGATCCAGGGCATGCCGTCGAGGTTCTCCTCGTCGTCGGCGGCGAGGGCCGGGAAGTCGGCCTCGACCTCCACCCCGCGGAGCGTCGAGCCCGTGGCGTAGTCGCCGACGATCTCGGCGGCGGCGAGCAGGGCGGTGCCGCTCGGGACGGCGACGATCCGGACCAGCTCGGCCCGGCCGTCGGCCGCCTCGAGCAGGTAGCGCCGGCCGGCGGTGAAGTCCGCCGAGCTGGCGACGGTGAGCACGCGGCGATCCGTCGCGCGGCGCCCCGCGAGCGCGGTCGTTGTCGTGCTCGCCGAGTCGATGGTCGCCGAGGTGCCAGCGGCGACGAGCACGTGCTCGCTGCTGTCGGCGCTGTAGCGCACGTCGAAGATCCCGAAGGTCGCCGACGCCACCCGCACCGGACGCCCCGCACGGTGGGGCACCGTGCGAATCTGCTGCTCACCCTTGCCGAAGTAGACCCGGTGCGCCGTCATGCCGCCCTCCGCCGGTTGCGCTCGGCCTCGCGGTTGATCGCCTCGTTCACGATCGTCTCGGCGTCACGCCGAGCGACCCGCGCCATGGCGGCGAAGGACAGGCGACGCGGATCGACCGCGCCGGAGGCGAGGCGCATCACGACCGCGCCCGCTCGCTTCGCCTGCTGGAGCTGGTCGCGGATCATCCGCTGGTGCTCCTGGTAGGCGTGGCGCCAGTCCATCACGCCCCCTTGCCCGCCTTGCCCGCGGGCTTCGGGGCCTCGACGTGCTCGGGGTGCTCCTGCCGGACCTGCTTCGGCTCGGCGAGGACACCTGTGGTCGGCGACGGGGCCGGCAGGTTCCACGGGTCCTTGTGCTCGTCGGCGACCTCGCCGCGCTGCCAGGCCTGGACGTCCTTCGGCAGCATGTGGACCGGGAAGACCGCGCGCGTGCGCCCCGCCTGCCAGTCCTTGAGGTAGCGCTTGTACGCCTCCCAGCCGTCCGCGTTGCCATCGGCGCGGTAGAGGTCCTCGAGCAGCCGGTAGCCGTCGAGCTCCTTCTCGCGCTTGAGCACCCAGCCGTGCTCGCCGGCGAAGGTGAGCCATCCCGAATGGTCGGCCCCGCGAACGGGGATGTTCCGGATCTTGCCGCTCGTGCTGGGGTCCGCGCTCGGCGGCAGCACGACGGGGATGATCTTCGGGTTCGCGGTGACGTTGAAGATGGGGTATTCGGCGGCGGACATGACGAGGAACGGGGCTCCGATTCCGGTGGTTGGTGCATCGGGGAGCGGGCCCGGTCACCCGCTCCCCGGTTCGATCAAGCGGCCTTCTTGCTGATGAAGGCGCGGACCATGTGCTCGGCGGTCCGCTGGAACCCGCAGCGCGACGAGACCGTGGTGTCGATGCCGTGGCGGTGCGGGGTGTAGAGACCGGCGGCGTGGATCGGCGACCACACGCCCATGCTCAGGCCGGACATCGCCGGCGGCGAGCCGGGGGCCGCGGCGCGCACGAGGCAGAAGCCGCCCGCGTCGTTGCTCGCGTCATACTCCGAGACGTTCGGCGACTCGAAGACGTGGACGCCGCCGTAGGGGCCGCGATAGCCGTCGATCGACATCGACGAGAAGACGGACTGCGCGGCGTTGCCGAGCTGTTGGCCGCCGGCGAGGGTGATGAAGTTCTTGAGCAGGTCGCGGATCTGGTTGTTCGACCCGATGAAGCAGACCTCGCCGAGGCCGGGCTTCTGCGCCTTGAAGGCCGCGAGCGCGACCTGCCAGAGCGCGACGGTGAGGTTGACACCGCTGTTGTCGCTGGCGTTCGACGCGGTGACGAACAGCCCGAGCGCCTCGATGTCGAGGGTGTTCGAGACGTTCATCGCGAGCTGGTTGACCATGTCGCTCGTCATCAGCGTCGAGTCCTGCACGGCCTGGTCGGTGACCAGCGCGCGGGTCGAGTACATGACGCCGGTGATCGACTTCTTCGAGGTCGCGTAGTTGACGCTCGTGACCTCGTCGCCCTCGGTGGTCTCCTCGGTGGCCGGGTACGCGTTCCACGAGGGGATGTCGAACACGTTGGACCCGAGCGTGGCACAGTCGTGCTGCATGCACAGCGCCTCATACAGCGGGGCCGCCGCCGGGGTCGGGACGATGAACCGCGCGATCCCGCTGGCGAGGATCGTGTCGTTGATCTGGGTGGAGTTGATGCCTGGCTGAACGGCCATGTTGGCCTCCTATCTTCACGAGCCCCAGACGAGGCTCTTGCGTTGCTGCGGCGGCTGTTGATGCCGCGGGGGGACTCCGTTGCTGCCGCCGACGGCGGGCGCCGGACGGGTGAGGCTCGGGGCCTCGGTCTTGATCAGCTCGATCGCCTTCTTGGCGACCTCCTCGAGCTGCTCGGCCGGCGGGAACCGGTCGATCTTGTTGCCCTCGCCGAGCACGGCGACGACGCCGCGGAGCGCCATCTTGTCGGCGCCGGGGAGGTCCCGCTGCAGCCGCTCGATGAGCGCGCCTTCGCGGCCCTGCCGCACGAACCCATCGACCTGGCCCTTGTACCCGTCGCGCTCGCCGGTCAGCTCGGCGATCTTCTTCTCGCGGGCCTTGAGCTCGGCCAGCGCCTGGTCACGCTCGGCGGTGATGCTCTTGAGCGCGGCGGCGTAGGCGTCGGCGCCCTTCGGCTCCGCGGCGCGCTGCGGCGCGGCCTCGGTCTTCGGGGTCTCGGCGTTGGGGTTCGGGGTGTCGGTGGCGTCGCTCACGGTGTCGGGTTCTCCTCACGGCGCACGGCGCCGCTTTGCAGGCCGCCTTCGCGGCCCTGTAGTTGGGCGATGGACTGCAGCCCGCGGTCGGGCGTCGCCGCGACGTTGCGGCTGGCGAGTTCCTCGAGCCGCTGCAGCTCGAGCTCGCGGTTGCGGCGGATCTCCTCGACCGCCTCCTCGCGGGTGAGCTCGGGGCGGCTAGCGAGCAGGTAGTCCTCGGGCGAGGCCAGGCCATAGGGCACCTCGGCGGCGAGGGCCTCGAGCCGGGCCTTGCGCTCGGCGGGCTGCGAGATGTCGGGGAAGTAGGTCCGCAGCGCGTCGCGCACCTCGTCGCCCGGTGGGAGTTGCGCGGCGAGGCGGTGCCCGCCGGCGCGCGCGACGTCGCAGGCGATCGGCCAGAGCTCGCGCTCGCCGGCCCGCAACCACGGGACCTGCTTGTTTCGCAGGAGCCCGAGCGCTTCGCCGCGGACCGCGAGGGCCAGGGTGCCCCAATCGCCCGAGTTGTTCTCGAACGTCACGCTCGAGGGCGGAAGCCCGTATGCCGCGACCGCGAGCGCGATGACGGCCTTCACCTCGGCGAGCCAGTCGGCGGCGGGGATGTTCCGGTCGTGGACCTCGACGCCCGCCTGCCCCTTCGGCCCGAGGAAGATGGGCAGCCCGTGGTGCGCGATGGTCTGCCCCGGGGCCACGCCCTCGATGTCGCCGTAGATCACGGTCAGCCGGTTCGAGCTCACCTGCCGCGTCCACAGGCCGAGCGCCATCTTGTAGGCGACCGTCATGGTCGCGTCGCAGAGGCCGGCGTGCAGGTCCGTCGCCCACCAGTCGCCGAGGCTACCGTCGCAACGGAACACGGTCGCCGGGCACACGCCGGCGCCGTGCGGCGCGGTGCGAACCAGGTTGCCCTCGGCGTCGATGTAGCGCCAGGCCGCGGCGTCGAGCTCGACCCACAGCCCGTCGGACCGACGCCACACGGCCGCCTCGAGCTCGTCGCCGCTGGCGATCGCCACGTCGTCGGCCTCGGGGGTGATGACGTCGAGCGCGAGTCGGCGCCGGCGGTCCAGGTGCGGGATCACGAGCGTGGGCCCGGTGAGCCACGACGCCGCGTTGATCATCGGCGCCAGGCGGTCGACTCCGCACTCGTCCACGAGCGCCGCGAACGCCTTGACCGCTCCCTCGCCGAGCCCCGACAGCTCGCGCCGGCAGCCGCGGGAGTAGGCCACCGCGACCGCCGAGACGACGCTGCGCGCCAGGTTCGGCGAGCGGTCCGCGAACTTCTGCACCTCGGCGACGACCTTCGCCTCCCTCAGTCGGTCGGCGATGAGGCCCTGGACCATGGCCCGGTGCCGCTCGCCGTACAGGTCGAGCTTGCGCCGCGCCGCCGTCCGACGCCGCTCGCCGCCTTCCCAGGCGGGCCAGCGTGTGGCGAGCTCGCCGGGTGGCGAGGGGTCCTTGTCGGCGTGCATGAGGGGCACGCCTGCCCTGTACCGCGCCCCCTCACGCCGCGAACGCGCCACCGATGCGGATCGGCGCCGGAGCCTTCGACGCCGCCCACACGGGGTAGCGGAGCGCGTCCATCGGAGAGCTGAGGCGGTCGGAGCGTGTCGCCGACACCTTCACCGGCTCCACGCCATCGCCGCTGTCCTCCATCTCGAGGAAGGCTTCGATCAGCGCCTCGCACCGCTGCGCGATGTGGAGCCGCCCCTCGCGGAGAAGACGCTGAACGAGGAGGTGGGAGTCATACCGCTGCGGGTTGCGCCCGCGCGGGCCCTTCTCGCTGGCGGTGTAGAGGGGGCAGCGGACGTCGAGGCCCATGCGCCCGAGCACCTCGGCGACGCCGATTGGGTCCTTCCCGAACTTGTGGTGCGTGGGGTCGCGGGCGACGGAGGTCGCGTCCGCGACGATGCCAGCGCCGGCGAACGGCGACGTCGGCGAGCCCGGCTCGAGGATCCGCCCGAACACGGTCGAGCACAGGCGCTCGCCGAGGGCGAACGACGAGCCGTGATAGACCTGCGTCTCCTCGAGCACGTAGAAGTGCCAGGCGTCGCGGTCGTCCGGCCTGTCCTTCGGGGCAGATATCTGTAGCGCGAGCGCCGTGCAGGGATGGCAGTTGACGTCCATGCCCAGGCAGTAGCGGGGGTTCGTCGCCCGCATGCCGCGGAAGTGCGGCGACGGGCGGCCGAAGATCAGCCGTACCACGCGGTCGGTGATGTTGATGTGGTCCTTCGCGCCGAGCTCGGCGAGCAGGCGACGGCCGAGCGACTCGATGTCGCGGGCCTCGTGGACGAGCACGTGGCGCTCGACGTTGAAATCGCGCCAGAGGAGGCCGGTGTTCGAGACCCACCGGCCGTAGAAGTCGCGCATCACGGCGGGGTCGTCGGGGTTCAGCGCCTTCAGCTTCTTCTCGATCTCGGCGAGCGGCACCCACGGATTCGCGGACATCGGCAGCTCGGCGTAGAGCCACGGCGCGCCCGGGTGCTCGCCGCTCGCGCGCCGCGGGTCGTCGGCCGGCAAGCGGGCGAACGCCTGCGCCGGCTCGACGACCGCGGTTCGCAGGAACGACGACGGGAGCGGCGTCGAGGCCAGGAACAGCCGGCCGCCAGTCTCGACGGTGCGCCCGTCGAGTGCGATCAGCGCCGGGCTTCCGGGCAGGTGCGAGGCCTCATCCACGAGCGCCGCGATGATCGAGTCGCTCTTGAGCCGGCCCGCGTCGGGGTCGCCCTGGAACGGCTTGAGGTCGACGACCGAGCCGTCCACGAGCAACGTCTGCAGGTCGCTCGAGCGCGCCGACGCCGGGCCCTTCATGACCAGCTCGCGCGGCAGGATCGGCGGCGATCGATCTGTCCCGAGGAACAGCTTTTCGAGCAGGCGATACGCCTTCTCCGTCGTCGGCGCCACGAGCCAGAATCGCGCCTGCGCCGTGCCCCGGCGCAACCACTGGATCGCCGTGAACAGCAGCCCGGCCGTCGTCTTCGAGGATCGGTTCGATCCGCTCGCGAACACGTGCCGCGGGGTCTCATCGAGGACGAGGGGCACCTGCGCGCGCGACAGTCGGATCGGCAGGTCGCGCAGCTCCGCGACGCGGCACAGATCCGCCCACTCGCGCGGCGACATGTCCCCCGCGCGCAGCCGCTCGCCCGAGGCCGTGTCGATCACGAGATCGTCGAGCGGGCGACGCTCCACGATCTCGGCGTCGACGGATCGGCAGCACGGGCACGGCGGCCCGGGCACCTCGGCGACGCGATCGTGGATCAACACCTCGGCGCGGATCCGCAGGTAGCGGGGCCGATCGGCGACGGCGCGGGCGTCGGCGAGCAGGCGCTCAAGTTCTCGCCGGCGTCGCACGCTTGCCCCCCAGCTTCCGCGCGACCGCGCGCTCCTTCGCCGTGCGCTCGGCCAGCTCGGCCGCCTCGTCGATCGCCACCGACTCGGCGGCGCCGGCGTGCTCGCGCGAGAGCTTCGTCAAGATCTCGGCCCACCGGAGCGCGTGCGTGTGATCGCCCGCGAGCAGGCACCAGGCCCGCTGCAGCGCCGCGCCGCGGATCTCGGCGGCGAGGAGGTTGGCCTTGTGCGCCATCGTCGGCTTCTTCCGGAAGGCGTCGCCGCACTTCAGGGCGTGCGCCTCGGCCTCGGCGACCTTGGCCGCGAGCGCCTTGCCCTCGGGCGTATCGAGCGGTCGGATCTTCCGGGGGCGGCCGCCGCGGTTGCGCTTGGGGATCTCGGGAGCGACGTCAGACATCGTCGGCCTCCCGCGGCCCCCGGTCCTCGGCGAACCCCTGGCCCTCGGCCATGTCCCGCACGGTGGCCCGCGCGGCGCGTTCGGCGGCCTCGGCTGCGGCCCCTCTCGCCGTGATGAGCTCGCGGCCGAGCTTCGCCTCGGATCGGACGTAGACGACCCGGTCCCCCGGCGGCTCGATCCGCGTCGACGCGCGCGACGTTGAGCCCGTGATCTTGGTGCGCGTCAGGCCGTCGGCGAGGTGACCGGTGCGGGCCCCGCGATGCGGCGTGAGCCGTCCCGGGAGCGCCGCAGCCCTCGCGCCGAGCTGCGCCTGGGGTCCGCCACCGTCGGGGCGCCGGCCGTCGAGGATCGCGTCCCGGGTGTGCGTCAGCACGCCCCGCGACATGGCGTCCACGAGCACGTCGGCCCGCAGGTCGATCACGAGCGGGGTCGTCACGACGCGCGCGCCGTTGCCACCGGCCGGCGGCGGATCCGATCGCGGGGGGACGACAACGACCCCGGACTCGGGCGACTCATCGCCCGGCCGGAGCGGCCCGGAGGGTCGGATCGGGTTGTCGCTGCTCGCCATGTTCTGTCGCGGCTGGATTCGGCGCCGCGAGGCCGGTTATCGGGGTTTGCCGGTCAATCCTCGGGGAAACCGGGCTATGGGGAACGGCCGCGTGCGTGAGGGCGGTCAGCGGCGGGGCCCCCACGCCTACCCGGTGCCCCCGGGGGGTGGTGAAGGGGGAGGGTGTGGGGCCCCTGGGGTGAGCGGGCCGGGCCCGGTGAAGATCGGGGCGCGGCGCCAGCCGGCCGGGATGTCGCGGCCCCGCGGATCCGTGGCGACCAGCTCGAAGCCGAGCTCGCGCAGCGCGAACTCGCCGACCTCGCGCCACACGCTCGGGCCCGGGCATCCGGCTTTCGCCGCCTCGATCTGGCGGTGAGCACCGAGGAGGTGGATCCCGGGGTAGCGGGAGCGGAGCCAGGCGAGGAGGGCGCGGGCGGCCTGGACCTGCTCGGGCGCGTCCTCGATGCGGTCCTTGCCCATGCGCTCGGGGCTCCACCAGTACAGCCGGTCCGCGGCGTCGACGCGGGTCGGGAAGTTGCCGGCGAACTCGATCGTCACGCACCGGGGGTTCCACCAGCGGGAGCCGTAGCGCAGGCGGACGAGGGGGTCGTGGTTGACGTGGACGGCGCCCGAGGGGAGCACGACGAGGTGGGCGCGCACCCGGTCCCATGCCGTCGAGCCCTCGGACCACAGGGCACGGCCGACGGCGGTCTGGTGCAGGACCACGAGGTCGACCTCGCCGGGCCGGCGCACCCGAACCCGGAACTCGGCCGGGGCGTGCGCCGTCCTGTCGATGAGGTCCACGCCTGCCCTGTACCGCGGGTGACACGACGGGCGGGACCTGCCGTGCGCGGTACGCGCTGTGGATGAGATCACTTCCGAGCGACGTGGCGCGTCAGAGCCAGAGTCAGGGATTTCGCCCCGGAGCAGCCTTTACACCCGCATCGGCGGCACATAATGATCGTTCTCGCACGGGGCGCGTCTGCGCCAGAGAGCGGGATGTGAACTTGACAAAAGATCAAGCCTCAGCCACCTTGGATAGGCTCAAAGCAACCGAGGTCAAGGGCAAGCTCAGCAAGTGCCTGAACGAGACAGGCTCAATTCGCTTCACCAATCATGCGCTGGAGCGAATGAAGGAGCGCAAGATCGAGAGCCTCGACGTCACGAACGTCCTTCGAGCAGGAAAGGTCCCAAGGGATCCGGAGGAGTTTGACGGCCGAAACTGGCGCTATTCGATAGCCACACCGAAGTTCAAGATCGTATTCTGCTTTCACGAGTCTACCGTCATTGTCATCACCGCCATAAGGAAAGATCCATGAAGACCAAGGAGCCATGCCCATTTTGCGGTGCGCCGCTCCTCAAGCGAATCGGGGAACATCACTACAAGGAGAGTGGGCTTCCCTACGTTCTGCTCCAAAATGTGACGATATCCGAGTGCCCCGAGTGCGGGGAAGGCGGCGGGGTCGAGATTCCAAATATCATCGGCCTTCACAAGCTGCTCGTCAACGCCATTATTCGGAAACCTTCGAGGCTCGCTAGTTTCGAGATTAGGTTTCTGCGAAAGTCTCTCGGGTGGTCCTCAAAGGACTTCGCCAAGAAGATGAACGTGAAACCGGAGACCGTCTCTCGATGGGAGAGCGATGACGCGCCGAAGCCTATGGCGGTCGCAAACGATAGGCTCCTGCGCCTCTACGTTGCTCAGGAGAAGCCGATCGAGAACTACTCGATTCATGACTCAGAGAACCTCACGGACAGCGCTCGCATCGTCACCCAGGTACCCGTGAAGTTCTACAGCGGCCGTTGGTCCGCACCGCAGCTCCAGGCTGCGGCATGCTGAATCCGACGTTCAGGTCGTGAGCTCGAACAGCCCGAGCTGGGGGCGTTCGGCTGGCTGCTCGCCGCGTAGGTAGGCTCCGAGCTGCTCGTGCCCGCGGGCAAGAGCGGCGGCGAAGCGTCCGGCGCCGACCTTGAGCGCCGCGGCGGCCTGCTTGGGCGGGAGCGGTTCCCGGCCGTCAAGCCCGTGCGCCGCGACGACGGCGGCGCGCTCAAGCGGGCCGAGCCGATCGAGGGCTTCTTCGAGGCGCTCGACGTCGGCCTCGGCGCTCGCCAGCGCCTCAAGCCGTGCGAGCTCGGGTTCGGCCTCGAGGTGCTGGTGTTCCAGGTCGACGACCTCGACCCGGCTTCCGGCCAGGCGCGCCCGCTCGCCGATCCGCACCGCCCGCGAGCCGTCGGCGGCGGCGCTGATCCGCTTGACGATCCACCGGCGCGCGTAGGACCGCCAGGCACCGGCGCTCGGCAGGTACAGCTCGGCGGCGCGCTGCGCCCCCTCGGCGCCGGCCTGCACCGCGTCGGCCCGCTCGAGAGCGCCGACCCGCTCGCTGTAGGCGCGGGCGACGGCGCGGACGATCGGGCGGGCGGTCTCGGCGAGCGCGTTCCGGGCCGCGACCGCGGCCTGCACTGCGGGATGTCCGGGTCCAAGGAGCTGGCGCGCGCGCGCGAATCGGTCGTCGGGCGGTGGCACCTCGTCGGCGGTCGGCAGGCCGGCGGCCGCGAACAACTCGCGGCGAGTACGGTAGGCCGCGAGGCCGAGCTCGCGCTCGTCGGTCACCCGCGATCCTCCTCGCCGACGGCGCGCGGGCGCGAGTAGATGCCCGAGCGCTCGGCGCCGTGCATGACCTCGATCAACGCGGCGTGACGGTCCAGGGTTCGCGAGTGCTCGGCGAGGCGCTTGTCGTGATCCTGCAGCCGCTTGTCGTGGGCGTCGATCTTCCCAGCGAGACCGGCGAGGCCGACCTCGAGCGCCGTCTTCACCTCGCCAAGCTTGCCCGCGAGCTCGGCGGTCTGCGCCGTGATGACGGCGAGCAGTTTGTCGGACGAGCTCGAGTAGCGGCGCCACAGGACGCCGATGCCCACGACGAGCAGCGCGAGCGACAGGGCCTTGTCGGCGATGAGGGCCTGGGCGAGCTCGGCGTCCATGGTCACTCCGTCGGCGGCGGGACGGGCGGCGTCGGCTTGCGGCGTCGCTTTTTCAAGAGCCACCAGCAAACGACGCACAGCACGACGAGCGCGGGGACGGCGAGGTCGAGCGCGGTCACCGGGCACCCCGCATGCCCGCGAGTAGGCCGGTCACGGCGTAGGCGACGCACACGACGAGCAGAACGCCGGTGCAGAACGATTGGAGGGACTCAAGCATCGGAGCGCTTCTTCCTGGCGCGGGGCGCCGGCTGGGGCTCGGGCTGGTGGTCGAACGCGAGGTACAGGTCGACGCCGTCGAGGATCTGGCGATAGTCCTCGCCGACCGCCATGGCCCCCGGGCTCCCGTCGAGGACCATCCCGCGCCACATCGCGCGAGCGCGCAGGAGTCGACGCTGCATGTCCCGGGGGAGACGATCGAGCGTCACGTCCATCGCGCCGAGGTCGGCGATCACGTCTTCTTCGGCGGCGCGGATGATCGCGGCCTCGTCGCGGTCGAACTGCGCGCGGAGGTCGGCGGGGGTCACGAGCGCGGGCGCTGCCGGCTCGACGATGCGGAGATTGCGGGTTTCGGTGTCCATCCATTCGACTCCTAGCATGCGCACACACTATTCGCAATGGCTAGACCGCCGAATAGTGACGGCTGTCGCTCGATTTGCGGCCTTGAGGCCCGATGAACCGCGCGCACGATCGGGCCGCGCTCGCCGAACACCTCGGCGAAGTGATCGAGCTCGCCGCCGAACAGCACGAACATGCAGTCGGTCGGGTGCTCCGCCGGCCGCAGGGTGCCATCCTCCTCGAGCGCGAGGAACACCGGCCGCGGATTGGCGAAACAGGCCGCGGTAGCGTTCGGCCACAATAGCTCGCGGTGATATCGACTGCCGACCTGTGCCGGAATCAGGAACAGCACCGGTTGACCTGTCGCCGCGCTTTCGGCTGTCCCTTTGGACAGGAACTCCGGGCATAGGTTGAAAGGGCAATTGACGAACGACGGGCGGTCTCGCGGCCAGCTCAAGAGCAGCGCATCTTCGCCGCGGCGGACGCTCCATGCGCTCGCGGCCATGCTCCACGCCGGCGATGTCTCGTCGCCGCAGGGGTCGTGCCACGGGCCGAGCAGGCGCGAGACGAGCGCGAGATCGTCGGGGTGCGTCATGTATCGCACCCGGCCCGATCCTCGCTTCAACCCTCGCGCCATGCGGCACCATGACCCGCGCGACCGACGCGGTCAAGGGCGAGCCCCCGATCGACATCATCGTCGACCGGGGGCTCGGCGGAGGGACACCCGCCGCCGAACACTACGTCGACTCCGGCCGACCGTCAAACGGTGCGACTTCGCACCGTGAACAAAGAGACAGCGGCGATTGATGGACCTGCACCGGGTCCAGACGAAGGACGTGTCGGCCTCCATCCCGAACGCGCGTGCTGTCTTGGTGGGGCTGTCATTCGGCAAGATCGACGCCACACCCCGACAAGGCCGCCACCCCATCACCTTCTGATCGGCGGCGTTGCTTGACGGTCCGGCGTCGCGGCGTATGGTGGGGGCGCGTCCGGTTAACTAATGCGCGGTGCGGTATCACTCTCTGCCTTGGCGGTGCTCGAGCGGCACCTGCAGCACGTCGACGCCCTCCTGCGCCGGCGGCTCGGCCGATGGGCCACGGGGCGCCGTCTGCCGGGCGCCGAGTCGGCGCGGCGGATCGCCCACCTGCTCGGGCGACTGCTCGTCGCGGGGACGCCCGACAAGACCGAGACGACTGGAGCGATTGCGCAACAATGGGGCCTGAGCGTCCGCCGGGTCCGCGCCGGGCTCTCGGCCCTGGCGAAGTTGTCGCCGCTCGTTCACCGCGTCAACGGTCGCCGGTGGCGGATCGTGATCGCCGGCGTACTCGCCGAGGGGCGGGCCGACCTCGCCATCCGTCCGGCCCCGTGCGGGCCCGAAGTCGGCGCGCGCGTGCGCGAATGGGTGGCCGCCGCCGTCGGGCCCGTGCGCCGCGAGGCTCGGCCGACGATCGCCGCGTGGGCGCGCGACTTACTCACCGGCCTGCCGGTGCGGTTCGCGGCCATGCGCGAGGTCGTCGGGCTGCTCGAGCGGCACCCGGACGGGCTCGTCGGCGACTCGCTGCCCTCCGCGGTGCGGGCGCTCGGCGCTGCGACCGGGCTGCAGCTCGACGCGCAGGCGGTCGCCCGGCTCGGCCGCGCTGTCGAGGCGCTCGTCGAGCGCGGCGCCGTCGAGCGCACGGCGGCAGGCTGGCGCCCCCTCGCCGAGGTGCAGGTCCACCCCGCGCTCGCCGCCCTCGGCCTCGAGCCCGCGCAGGACTTGACGCCGGCACGTCCCGAGCAGGTCCGCTCGCTTCGCCGCCGCGGCGTCCCGCGCCCGGCCGAGTTGTCGGCGACCGACGCCCGCCGAGTCGCGGCGGCGAGCTGGTCCAGGCGCGAGCGGCGTCTCCTGGGCGTCCGCGGCGTGATCGGCGAGCTCGCGGCCGGCTCGCAGCTTGTCGGCGACGCCGAGGCGCTCGAGGCGGGCCGACGCGCCGAGGCGCTCCAGGCCAGCGCCGAGGGACGCGCCGCGCTCCGTCGAGTCCGCGGGGCCGATCGCCGCAGGGCCGCACAGCTTCCACCGCCGGGCTTCATGCCCGAGGCCGATTTCGAGGCGTGGGAACGCCGACGAGGTATCGCAGTATGACCAAAAAGACAGACGAGGACGAACTCTTGAACTCGGCGCAGCTCGCCAAGATGCTCGGCGTCAGCGCGCCGGCGCTGCGCGTCAGCCACGCTCGCGGGCACATCCCGCGGGGCGTCCGGTTATCCGGCATCTCCGGCTACCGCTGGCGCCGCTCGGTGATCGAGCGGTGGATCGACGAGCAGCGCAAGGCGCAGGGGGCCGCGTGATGCCGCGCCGCAAGAGGGCCGACCCCGAGGCCGTGCTCGCGCAGATCCGCCGGTTCGACGTCGACGTCGCGCGGACGCTGCGAGTCGACTGCGCGCGCCGGAGCGATGCGCAGGCGGCGAAGTACCTGCGCGCCAAGTTGCGCCAGATGCGGGCCGGCACCTATCAAAAGCCGTGGTGGCTGGTCGACGGCGCATCGTCGGTCACCGCATAGCGATTCCGCACACCCGACCACGACCCCCTGAGCTCGGGTTGAGCTCGCCCCGAATCATCGGAGGTGAGTGCAATGTCAAAGCGAACGCTTGTTTGGTACCCCGTGAGAGACTTCCCCGAATATGATGTGCGCGAGGACGGGATCGTCCGTCATGCTGCGACCGGGCGCATCTTGACGCCGAGCAAGAGCCGGCGCCTGGCGTCGGGGGCCTGCTACTTCACCGTGAGCCTGTCCGATCAGACAGGCCGCAGGGCGAACGTGTACCTGCATCACGTCGTCGCCCGCACCTTCCTCGGCCCCCAGCCGGCCGGCACGGTCGTCGCCCACAAGTCCGACGACCCGAGCGACTGCTCGATCCGCAACCTGTACTACGCCACGCACGCGCAGAACGCCGCCGACGCGCGCCGCAACGGGGGCCGCGACCCGAGCCGGCGCGCGCAGATCCTCGCCAGGCGATCCGCCGGAATGGATCGCTTTCGTGCCGCGGTGCTGGCGACGAGGCCGAGCGCGGCGCCTGCCCCCTGAGACATGCCCACCGCGCCGGGGCTGTCGGCGCCAGGAGACCAACATCATGATCATCACCACCAACGGCATCACCACCGGATGCTCCGGCATCCTCAACTTCAACCCGCGCGAACTCCGGGTCAATGTCGACACCGCGGAGGCGGTCGCTGACCTCGAGGCCGCGGCGAAGGTCGCTGCCGACCTGGAGACGGCGGTCGAGCGGGCGCTCGGCAAGATCCGGGTCCAGGTCGGCGGCAGCAGGGAGGCGACGGTCGCCTCGGCGAAGGCGGTCGAGCGGGCGCGGGAGGCGATCGGCAAGGTCGAGCGCAGCCCGATCGAGAAGATCCTCTCGACGGTGTCGATGCTCGCCGGCGATGCCTCGCAGCCCGACGACGTGCGCGTCGCCGCGGTCGACGCGCTGGGCCGGCTCGGCGCGGCGCTCGCCTCGCGGCCGGCGGGCGTCCGGGCGCTCGCCGAGTCGCTCGGCTGACCTGAACACCCACACCGGGTATCGACCTCCGCGCGCGGCCTGTACGGTCGGGGCGGAGGTTCAGGCATTGAGAGAGGGACATCGTGAAGATCAGAATGCGCAAATCAGGCGGCAAGGAGCGCCTGTCCGTCGAGTTCTACTACCTGCGTCCGGGCGCTCTGACGCCCGAGCGCGTCCGCTACCTCGCGCCGCCGAGCGTGACCTCGCAGGCCGCCGCGTTGCGCTGGGGGCAGGCGATGCGCCGCGAGCAGGCTGTCCAGCAGATGAGTCAGATTGCGATCGGCGTGGCCTGCGGGGGCAACCCGTTCGTCGACCTGCACGATATGCACGCTTCCCCAGGGAATCTCTTCATCGGCGAGTGCCCGCAG
>WBZU01000590.1_pt1 | contig 30530 bp, 26 predicted proteins | sample 5204311 | NCBI WGS metagenome assembly WBZU01 (sample SAMN12344359, study PRJNA552823) | activated sludge metagenome | biome: Activated sludge suspended growth; feature: Nitrification reactor; material: Wastewater; isolation source: activated sludge from nitrification reactor of wastewater...
GTTCGTCCGCGTAAGGTTCATCCGAACGACTGGATGTCCATGCATGCGCAGAGTGCTCGTCAGGACAACCCGCGTTGCGTGAGCTGCCATCAGCTCCAGACGTTCTGTGGTGATTGTCATCGACGCACGGGCGTTGCTCGGGACACAGCCGAGGGCAACCGCCTGGCGGGCCGGCGATTTCATCCGTCTCCAAACGAATTCACGACGGGACCTCGAGGTCCGAACCATCACGCGTGGGAGGCGATGCGTAACTTGAACGCGTGCGTCTCGTGCCACACGGAGCGCGATTGCGCGACTTGCCACGCAACCAGGGGTCTTTCGGGCGGCCACGGCATCAATCCGCATCCGCTAGGTTTCAAGGACAAATGCCGGACAGCGTTCGCACGAAACCCACGTCCGTGCCTCGTGTGCCACCAGTCGAACGACGCGTCTGTCGGGGCCTGCCAATGAAAGCGATTCGCCCATACCAAGGTCCTGCCGGGCCAAAACGCTCATATTCCTTGCACAGTCCTTCTTGCGCCGGGTATAGCGAGAGGCCATTAGGTGCCCCCTCCCCTCGGGAGGCCCTACGCGTGAAGGAGAACGGGCGTGAAGGAACTGATCAAGTACCTGCTCGACAACATCTACCTCGACTTTCAGGGCGAAATTACGCTCGAGACCGTGCGGAATTTTCTGCGCGAGGACGATGGTCGCGAAGCCCGAGCGCTTCTGCAGAAGCTCATGGAGAACCAGGGCACGGTCGACGACATGCTCATCACGCTGGCGGATTGTCTAAAAGAACATATCCAGTCGGGCATCAACGAGAAGGTCATCAGCGACCAACTCACGATGTACACCGAGAGCTGATTTCTTCGGTTTCCTCGTCCCGAACCTCCGGGTTCGTCCTTCTGTTTTCCCTCATCAGCGCTGTTTTTCTCTGCGGATGCGACGTCGGTTCGCCTGAATATCAGGCCATCGACGCACCTCCGCTGCATCTGGTGGACGCGACGTTTTACGGCGCGGATGCCGGCGGCATGACGACGACCGTCACGCTGACCCCTCAAAATCCCGCAGCTGCAGCTACGGACTTGGTGCAGACGACATCGAGCGTGCGGCTGCGTTTCGATCGTTTTCTGCTGCCCGGTGAAGTCATTCGGCAGTCGATCTGCTTGCAGGCGCTCTCGGATGAAGTCTCGACGCTCGACCAATGCACGCAGGGCGTGTTTCTCGAGCCGAGTTACGATCCGGTGAGACGAACCGTGACGTACCGATTGCCGCCGATGACGGCGCTCGTTGCGGATACGAAGTATTGGCTCACGTTGCTCGCGCCGATGGGGACTTCGGAATTCGGCTTTCGAGCGTTTGACGGTGCGGCGCTCGAGAAAAACCTCGTTCTGCAATTCTCGACGACGAAGACAAACCCCCCGGGCGGGCCTGTCGATCCGGTGCTCGACGACAATGCCAAGCGCGCGGCCTCCGAAGAGCTTTTTTGCTCGGCAAATGCGTGTGTTGCGTCGTGCGGCATGGACGACGCGTGCAAGAGCAAGTGCGCCGTCAGAAAGAGCCTGACTGCAGGTTGCGGTGGCTGTCACGGTCCGCTCGAGAACGGCGGCAGCGCCATGGGACTCGATCTGAGCGCGCCCAATCGCATCCCTGCGATCATCGGTCGCGTTGCGAATCAGACGCAAACGGGCGGCAACGCCGACGAACCCGACATCAAATCACGTCGCTTCGGTCGAGCCATGCCGCAGATCGAACCGGGTGATCCGGGCAATAGCTACTTGCTCTACAAGATGCTCATCGGACCGACGTACGCGCGTTCGAGCGCTGCGGCCGGCATCGCTCCGGGAGAACTGGATCGACTCCGCGCCTCGGTGGTCGTCGGCCTTCCGATGCCTCCGTATGATCTGTACGCAATTCCGGAAGCAGCCGTCGACAGCCTCAGCGCCTGGATCACGACGGGCGCGGCGACGCCGACGACATGTCCGTGAACGAGCGTGAGCATGCAGCGTGATACGCTCGCTCCATGACTTGGCTTCGACGAGATTTGCACTCGATTTCCCGGGCATTTTTGCTGCTTCTGACAATTCCCGTGGCGGGTTGTGAGAGCGAAGAGCCGGTTGTTCCGGCAGGTCCCGCAAACACCGAAGTGTTGACGCCGACGGCGCCTCCATTGCCCGGACAAACCGAATGTCGCGTGGTGATGACGAGGAACATTCCGCTGCCGCCGGCAATGCATGTCGCCACGTGTACCCCGGTAACGTACGAGACAAACCCACCGAGCGGCGGGGATCATTGGGGGCAGTGGGCGGCGTTCAAGAAGTACACGCTGACCGTTCCGCGCGAGATGTACGTCCACGATCTGGAGCACGGCGCTGTGGTTTTGGCGTATCGCTGCGATGGAGAGTGTCCGGAGGTCGTCGCGGCGCTGGAGAAAGTTTTCGATGAAGCGACGGGCGATCCGTTGTGTTTGTCCGCGGGCAGTACGCCCAAAGCTCGGCTCGTGCTCACACCGGATCCAAAACTCGATACGCCGATTGCGGCGTCCGCATGGGGCGCGACGTATACGGCGACATGCATCGACACGGACTCACTCGCGAAGTTCGTTTCTGCAAACTACGGCAAAGGGCCCGAAGCGACGTGTTACGCAGGCCAGGATCTCGATGTCGTTGGAGTTCCGGTATGTACGGGCATGTGACGACCTGACGTCACCTCCGTTGACAGTGCCGCGCACCATGTTCATCTCGTTCACTGATGGATAGCAGCACGTTGCCATCTCCGTTGCCTCACCGGTCATTCGAACGTCTCGACCGTGCGGGACGAGGTGGAGCCGCCGAGGTTTGGAAAGCCAAAACATCCGCAGGTGCGCTCGTTGCGCTCAAGATCGCGCATGACGACGCGGTTCGAAACGCACTCGCTCGCGAAGCGAAACATGCGTTGCTGGCCCTTTCACCGCGTATTCCGGCGCTCGTCGATGTCGGCGTCTTGCGTGACGAGACAAACGCTGCGTTTGTCGCGCTGGAATGGGTCGAAGGGCAAAGTTTGCGGCGGTGGATAGCCGCCGCCGATCACCGGCCGAACGATACGCTGCGCATCCTTCACGACGTCGCGGAAGCTCTCGAGGACCTGCATGGCGTTGGCCTCGCCCACGGAGATCTCAAGCCGGAGAACATCATCATCGACGAGCTGGGGCGCGCCCACCTGATCGATCTTGGTCTTTCAGGTTCGGCATTCGAAACGGTGATTGAAGGAGCCACTCCTCGCTACTTGGCTTCCGGCGATGCCGACTTGGGTGATGCACGGGCACGCGATCTTCTCGCCCTGGGCATCGTCGTCGCCGAGATGATGGACGCATCCGTCGTGAGCGCCGAAGTGCCCGTCGATGCGGCTCGGCGCGTGTCGCTCCCCCGCCCTTTCGACGCCATCTCGTCCGCGTTGCTCACCAAAAATCCAGGCGCTCGCCCGTCCGCACGATGGGTGTCGGAAACAGCGTTGGCTTTCCTTGGTACCCAAACAATCGATCCCGAAGCAGAACGAAAAGCCCGCGACGTTCGACGCATCCGATCCGCATACCTTGCTGTTCGTCGAGACGACTTGCACCCGGATGTTGTTGCGGGTTCCGGCACTGCGCGATGGCTCGCCGAGGCGCTCGAACATCTGCGGCACGTTCGCGCCATGTTGGAAGCAAACGAAACAGCTGAGACTCGTGTTTCGAGGGAAGCCGGGCCGCTCGATGTGGATGGGATCCTGCGTTGGCTCACGACGCTGGTGGGCACGGCGGCCACGACGTGGCCGATGGAGTCGTTGCGATCCGTCGATGAGTCGACGTGGGCCTCGGCGCTCGAGAGGCTCGCGTCGCAAGTAGCTCCGGAAGCGTGGACATTTGCGCATGTCGAAGCCGTTGTGCTTGGACAAACTGCCTCCCTACGCGACGTCGCGTTGTCGACGCATGCAGCGCTGAGCGCGGAGGACATTGCACAGCTCGCCTTGGCGACGTCGACGGTGCCCCCGGATCAAGCCGCGATTCGACGCGTCGAGTGTCAACGTGATGCGCCACCGACGCTCGTGTTGGCTGCCGCGGATGCGTTGCGTCGTTCCGGGCAACTCGGTCGAGCGCGCCATCTTGCTCTTCACGCACGCGCGCTTGGCGCACCTGGAGCGAACACACTCGCCGCCGACATCACGCGTCGAGCGGGAGATCTGGATGCGGCGCGCGAGCTCGCCTCGGCTGCCGTTGCCGCGGATGCAAACGATCACGCAGCGCGTGCCGTGCTTGCCCGCATCGCCTACGACGCACGTCGATCCGACGAAGCAGAGACAATCGCGAAACAAGCGGCGTCCAGTGCGGCGGAGGAAGTCCTCGCGCTCGTTGCCGCTGCACGCGGACAAACCGATCGCGCACGCGCGAGCATTCGTCGAGGTGAAGCGATCGCGCGTTCGGATGAACAACGCGCACGATTGTCCGGACTGCGTGGCTACGTGGAGCACGGCGTGGATCCAAGTGCCGCACAACGAGCTTTCGCCACAGCGGTCGATCACGCGGCACGCGCAGGTGCGATCATCGAAGAAGCGACGTATCGCACGGGCGAAGCGGCATCAGCTGTGGACGTGGGTGACCTCGACACGGCACTGACCACGGGACGAAGAGCTGCGCTGCTGTGGGAGTACCTGGGCAAACCTGCACATGCGGCGCGAGCACTTCTCGCCGTCGCTGCCGCGTATGAAACTGCCGGAGCACGTCACGATGCGATTCGGGTCGCCAAGGAAGCGATCGCTCGAGCCAAGGAATGCCGCGACGCGCACGCCGAAGCGTACGCATGTTTCGCCATCGCCGATGCATCGACGCCAGGTTCGGACGAAGGCCGGCAGGCCGCTGAACAAGCTCGAACTCTGCTCAAAACCTCGACGGGCGAAGCCGAATTACGTGTGAACGCGCGGCTCGTTCGCCACGCCCCGGATCGTTTCACGAGCGCGTATTGCGAAACGCAAGACAACGTTGCCGAGTCATCACACATCGAAACAGGTGCACGTCTCGACTGGCTTCGAGCGCGCTTGGAACGTTTGACGTCAAACGATGAGGCGCCCAACGCACGCGTCGCCGAGCGACTTCTGACGAACCTCGTTGGGCTGGCGGATGCGCGAGCGCCCGTTGGTGCACGTGGTCCTGCGCTTGCTGCGGGCTACACGTTGGCCGCGCGTTTGGGCCGAGGCGACATGGCTCTTCGATTGCTGGCTTCCCTTGGAGACGCCGCGCGCGATCTCATCGCCCGCGCTCCCGCACACCTCGCGCCATCCATTCGCGCGCTTCCTTGGGTCGCCAATGCCGCCCTCGTGCCGCAAGAAGGACTGCATCACGAACAAGCCCGTGAACTCGAACGACTGATCACCGCGTTGAGCGAACGAGATCGTTTGCGACCGCTGCTGGAACGCGTCGTCGATGCGCTCGTGTTGTGGACCGGTGTCGAACGCGGATTGCTTCTGCTGCGCGCCGGAGATCGCTTGGTGCCTCGAGCCGCACGCAACTTGGCTCGCGCCGATCTTCGCGGTGAGCAAATCACGTTGTCGCACACGCTCGCGCAGCGTGCGCTCGAAGCGCTCGAACCGGTTGTCGCCGTCGATGCGACCGGAGAACTGCCGTCCGTGCACACGAGCGTGCATGCGCTGAAGCTCCGCAGCGTGCTCGCCGTGCCCCTCATCGCGCGAGGTGAAGCGCTCGGTGTCGTGTACCTCGACGATCGCATTCGCAAGGGAGCCTTTGGTCCGCGAGAGCTTGCTTGGACGCGCGCAGTCGCTTCGATCGCCGCGCTCGCCATCGCCGACGCCCGCGCCCACTTGTTGCTCACGCGCGCCGTACGTCGCGCGCAACGAGCGACGACGAAGCTCGAGGAAACCCTGGCGCGTAACGAAGCCGCGCTCGACATCGCGGAACGAGAACTCGGACGGGCACGTTCGTCCCGAGAAACTCGCTTCAAATATGAAGCAATCGTGGGCGAGAGCGAGAGCATGCGCTCGATGCTCAAGATCGTGGATCGCGTGACGCTCTCCAACGTGCCCGTGCTCATCCATGGTGAATCGGGCAGCGGCAAGGAACTGATCGCTCGGGCGATCCACTTCAACGGCCCGCGCGCCGGCAAGCCGTTCGTCAGTGAAAACTGCAGCGCGATTCCCGAGACGCTCTTGGAATCGACGCTCTTCGGTCACGTTCGTGGAGCCTTCACCGGCGCGGACAAACCTCGCCTGGGGCTTTTCGACGCTGCGGATCAAGGCACGTTGTTCCTCGATGAAGTCGGCGAGATGAGCTTACCGATGCAAGCAAAGCTCCTGCGCATCCTCGAAGACGGTCTCGTCCGACCCCTCGGAACGGAACGCTCACGCAAGGTCGACGTGCGAATCATCGCCGCCACACATCGCGACCTCGAAGCGATGGTTCGAGCTCGAACGTTCCGCGAAGATCTGCTGTATCGCCTCAACATCATCGTCGTGCAGATCCCCGCGCTGCGCGAACGCACCGATGACGTGCCGCTCATCGTCCAGCACCTGTTGACCAAGTACGATCGCCCCCACGTTCGCGTCACCCGCGCCGCGATGGATCGCCTCGCCTCATTCGCGTGGCCCGGCAATGTCCGCCAGCTCGAAAACGAGATCCGTCGCGCACTCGTTCTTTGTGACGACATGATCGATCGCGAGCATCTGTCGCCGGAGATCGCCAACCTGACGCCCAATGTGTCCGTGGATCTTGGACTCAATGTGCGTCCGCGTGTCGACGCCTTGGAAGTGCAACTCGTCCGCGAAGCGCTCGAGCGTACGCGTGGCAATCAAACGCAAGCCGCGAAGCTGCTCGGATTGTCCCGTTTCGGCCTGCAAAAGATGATGAAACGACTCAACGTCGGCGGCTGAAATTCAATTCGGCGCGAGCTTTCGCGCATCGACGATCAGCTTGTCGATGCCTTCATTCGTCGCTTCGTAGAAGCCGCGCACGAATCCCTTCCCATCAACCAAGACAAACCGCTCGCCGTGCACGATCTCGAACATCCCGGGCGTCGTTTCCTTCTTGCCCATCACCATCTTGAAGCCCTTCACCACAACCGGCTCGATGTCGGTGAGCTGTCCCGTGAGGAACACCCAACGCTTGGGATCGGCGCCGTACTTCTGCGCGTATCCGCGAAGCACTTCGGGCGTGTCCGTTTCCGGATCGACCGAGAACGTCACGAGGTGCAGCGCATCGCCGAGATCCTTGGTGCGTTCTTGCACCTCGGCCATGCGCTTCGTGAGCCGCGGACAAACACTGGGGCACGACGTGAAGACGAAGTTGGCAACGTAGGTTTTCCCGCGAAGGTTTTCTGCGCCAAACGCCTGCCCTTGGTCACTCGTCAGCTGATACGCAGGCAATTCGACGAGCACCGGCAGCGCGGACAAACGCTGGGCGAGCAGCATCCGCACGGCGAACAACGAAACGAACGCCAACACGATCACCACCCAAACCCACGGCTTCGGACGACCTCGGGTCGAAGTTTGAAGGGGCGTCGATTCGGAGGTTGAAGGTTCCGCTGCGCTGGACACGACGCGATGTGTATTCGCCGCGTCCGTGACCGTCAAGGCAACGAGCTTGCGGCGACCAGCCGAGGAGCAAGCTGATAGAGCATCAAGTACACGACGAAGCCCGTGATCGACACGTAAGCCCAGATGGGAAACGTGATGCGGGCGAACTTCCGATGCCTTTGGAACTCACCCTTTCGCGCGAGTCGAAAGGTCACGATCACGAGAGGAAACGCGACCATCGCCAGCAGCGTGTGCGACGACAAGATGAACAGGTAGATTGTCCGAACAAACCCGAGTTCGGGAAATCGATGTGTCCCGGTGAGCGCAACGCGCAGGAGGTACGTGACGAGAAAGATCGCGGAGATGACCACCGCGCCCTGCATTCGTCGCCGATGCATCTCGACGCGCTTGCGACGAATCGCAAACCACCCCGCGAAGAGCAGCAATCCGCTCGTCGCGTTCAACAAGGCATTCACAGGAGCGAGCAGGTTGCCGACATCAGAGGCGTTCATGCGGCTCCGTTCCTACCACGCAGGCAATGGGATGAAGTGCTCACGCGCCAATGACGAGCGCGATTTGAATGAGCATCAAGTACAGGATCGACAAGCCGAAGAGCCCTCGAGCCCAACGCACGTCCGCCGAAGCGCGCAAACCCATCAGACCGAATCCCAAGAACCCAAGGCCCAAGAGCAACGCCGCGCCGAAGTAAACCGGTCCCGCAACGCCCAACGGCACGACGATCAACGACACGATCAAGAGCGCCACGAGGTACCCGACGATGTGCCTGCGCGTGAGCTCTTCACCCCGTTCGGCAGGAAGAACCTTGAGCCCCGCGCGTTGATAATCCGCAGTACGGAACAACGCGATCGCGAGAAAATGCGGCACTTGCCACAAGAACAAGATCCCAAAGAGGGCGAGACCGATGGCGTCGATACGATCGGTGACGGTGGTCCAACCAAGCAATGGCGGAATGGCTCCGGGAACAGCGCCGATGAGCAAAGCCGTGGTCGTTTTTCGCTTGAGCGGTGTGTAGACCAAAACGTACGAAACCAAAGCAAATGCGCCGAGCGCGGTGGTCGTGACGTTCACGGCCAAACCCAAAATCAGCAGCGCAATCGCAGAAATCGCGATCCCAAACCACAAAGCAATGTTCGGGGACAAACGCCGCGCCGGCAGAGGCCGCGTCTTCGTCCGATCCATGAGCCCGTCCGAATCCCGCTCGATGTACATGTTGAGCGCATTCGCGCCGGAAACGACGAGAACCGTGCCGATGAGCGACAAGAGGACCGTCGTCATCCCGGCTTCGGACAAACCCGAAACTCGCGCGTGACGATTCGCGACGACGACGGCTCCAAGCATCGTCGCCACGACGATGAGCGTGACGCGAGGCTTGGTCAAAGCCACGAGATCACGAGCAATTGCCCCGATGGAACGTCCTTCCACGTGGTGACCAACGTCATCCGGATTCAAAGGCACCTCAACCACGGGTTCCAGCCGTACAGCCATGCGGGCCTCTCCATACCAAAACCAGCCCGCTTCGGCACGTATCTCGTGCCTTCATCCATGCGAACGGATTCGAATTCATGATGCTTTCAACGCCTCGAGCATGTTCTCGCGGCGTTTCACGTCAAACCATGGGTCCGATCCGAGCAGCGGACAAGGGGACTCGAGCAGATCCACACGTGCGTCATTCTTTGGACGCGGGTGTGGCCTGACGATCCTGACCGGCGTCCGTCGCCTGAACGCCGACTTCATCTCGTTTGATGGCCGCCCAAATGCCGCGATGATCTCGCGCGGCAAGAATCGTCGCCACCGCTGCGATCACCATCATCAAGGCACAAAGCGGAACGTCGGGCGATCCATGCGCCAGCAGCACCAAAGCGATCGCCCCGGAGAGCGCGGGCGTGAGTGTGGGCGTGGCCAATACGGCGATCGCCAAAGCCGGTGCGGCAAACGCAAAGAATGTCGCAACTGCTTTGGACACCAACGGTTCGGGACGCATGAGCAACGCCCGCGAAGCTCGATCGAAAAGAATGCTCAACGAACCTGCGTCATCCGCAACTCCACCAAGCGCCAAACGCGTGGCGATCAACGCCGCGCCAAGCGCGATGATCGTCGCGGGACTCGACGGTTTGCGATTTCTGGACGAGACAAACCCCACGGCGACCGCCATGGCCAAACCGTCCAGCACCAAGCCTGCCGTCGAAAAACTCTGCGCAGCAAGTCGATAACCGTTCGGCACTTGGTCACGAGTCAGCAGTACGATCGCAATGACCCGAGCAACGGCGCCGAGCGCAACACCACCCACGACGAGCGATGCCGCTCGCGCGAATGGGATACGAATCGTGTTCCACGCGGCCACGAGCGCGAGCGCGGACGCCAAGCTCGCACTGATGAGAAGCGTTCCATCGGGCGTACGCGTAGCCATGGAAAGCAACGTCGCCAGAGTAACGAGGCCCCCGCAAGCGACGACGGCGAAACGGACAAACCCGGACACGGACGCCCGGAGGATCGCGAGCACGAGGCCCAGCGAAACGATCGTGCCGAGAATGAGAAATCCTTGCGAAAGCGTGGAACCTACAAGCTCGAGACGTTCGGCGTGTTTGCCAAGACCAACCGCGAGGCCACGAAACGACGTTCCCAGGGCCCGACCAAGCAACACCACCAAAACCGCAACAATCGCAATTGGCCGGACGAACGTGAGCGCCGCGGCATCGTCCGACGGATCGGAGTTCGGTCCTTCCGAGGACTCTTCGGAGTCTCGTGTGGGCACAGCTTCTGACGTTTTCTTCATCTTCAGCGAGGAGCTATCGGCAACAGCGGCGACGTTCGCTGTTCGTCGGATGGAACTGGTCCAATCGGCGGAACGGGAGCGATCGGCGGCGGTCCGGATTTCGGTGCCGGCAAGATATACGGATACGCGTTGCGCGTGCTGCAAGCATCGTACGGGTCGCGATGAAACTCCCAGTGCAAATAGACTTTTCCGTCATGGGAGACGATCGCGTCCGGCGCTTTTCCAAACGGAGATGCACGGCTGAGCGAGTTCAGCGCGACGATGTCGAACGCCGTCATGCCACTCGGCTTCGTCACGCCCATACGCACCACCTTGCCCTCGTCTTTGCTCAGGACGATCTCGAGGTGCGTGACGAGGTTTTGATTAAACGAATGCCCCTCGGGCAAACGATCGAGTGACGACAAAAACTCTTCCGCGAAGATCGGATGCAGACGGTTGTGAATGGTGTTGAGGTACGTCGCAAACGCCGATTGCGCGGTGTTCAAAGCCGTTTGATTGCCGATCTTCACCGTCGGTTCGTAGTTCTCGATCGCCGCTTTGTACGTGCCAAACGTGCCCTTTTCCCACTTGCCGCGATGAGCACTTCGTCGCGCCGCACCATCCGCAGCGCGTTCTTGCGCGAGTTTGTCTTTCCCAATGACCGCTTCGAAACCGGGCATGGTGAGGTTCAAGTTGGGGGCACCGGGTTCGCCCGGAGCACCAAGACCAACCGAGCCGACTTTCACGGGACTTTCAAAGGCTCCCCCAGCCTTCTTTTTCTTGGGTTTGGCGCCCGGCCCATCACCGCCCGGGTTTGCCGGGTCCATCGTAAAACCGCCCGATCCCGGAGCCGCAGCGACGACATCGGGTGACGGTGCCCCACCGCCCCCGGCGCTTCCCAGAACCTGCCCCGGCGATGAGTTTGTCGCGGCACTCGATTGTCCCGGCGAACCCGCTCCGGGATTGCCCGACGGCAACGACGCTCGCGCAGCCGGTGGCGCCGGCGGCTTGAACGGTTGATGGTGCTCGGCACTCTCGCTGCGCGTCGCCGACTCACCCGGAGCATTACGCGAACCAGGTTTGTCCTCGCTCTGCGCGACATCTTCGTGATCGTGGTTTCCGTCGCCCGTGGAAGCGGGTTTTTGCATCGCTCCCATCGCCGGTTTTTCGTGGTCCTGATCGTGCGATCGAATCCGCGCGACCGTCTCTTCCTTCACGTGATTCGCTTGATCCGCGATGCGACTCGCCGTGGGGTTGTCCTTCTGATCCGGCGTGACGTGTTGCCGCACGGCAATACGTTTGTCCGGAACGACCGGTGGCGGCGGCGGTGGCGGATCCGCCGACGCAACAGCCGGAGGTGGCGGCGGCGGTGGCGGTGGCGGAGGTGGCGGCGGCGGTGGCGGCGGCGGCGGCGGTGGCGGTGGCGGCGGAGGTGGCGGTGGTGGCGGCGGTGGTGGCGGTGGCTTGACCTCGGGACGCGGCTTGGGCGGCTTGATTTCGCGACGCTTCGGAGGTTTGACCGCGTCCTCGTCGTCCTGTTTGTCCGGGTCCTTTTTCGCCTCGTCTTCGTCGTCTTGGTCTTCGGGGGCCTTCGGTTGTTCTTCGAGCTTCGCCGTGGGCGGAAGTTCGATGTCCACTTCGAGAGGCGTGTTCTGCGGACGAAGCCCTTCACGCACCGATTCGACGAGAGACCGAATTTCGGCGCGATCTTCGACCACCTTTGCGACTTCTTCGGCGCCGCGCCCGCCCATCACGTGGACGAGCAACGCGGTCGGAATCCAGAGCAGCAAAGGGATATGGGCGTCGCGCGACATGCGGGCTCAACGATTCCCAGGCTGCTGCCCAAATGTTCGAAGCTCTTCTTCGAATCACTTGGACCTCAAACGGTTGAAATGCCCGGAAACGAGAGTCGAAACTAGCATCCACGTCGCGGTCCAGCAATGACGAGGACCGGACAAAAGCACCGTTCAACCTCGGAAAATGTCGCCGGACGGCGTGGCCACTCACGGCAAACTTCGCGGCTGTGCGTGACGCACCTCAGACTTTGGTGATGGCTTCCCAGTGATCCGCAATCTCTTGGGCCGTCCAGACTGCGCCTTCATCTTTGAACTTTCCGGCACTTTGCACGACTTTGTACGCAAACACTTGGGACCCCGTCACCGCGAGGACATGACCGGTCTTGTCGCCGCACAGGTCCGACCCGAGGAACAACGCCGCTGGCGCGATGTGTTCAGGCGTGAGCGAATCCATGCCCGAACGAAACATGGGCAAGTCTTCCGTCATGCGTGTCTTGGCAACGGGAGCGAGCGCGTTGACCGTGATGCTGTGCTTCTGCAGTTCGATCGCCGCCGTCCGGGTAAAACCGTAAATGCCTGCTTTTGCCGCGGCATAGTTGCTTTGTCCGAAGTTGCCGAGCATGCCCGAGACGCTCGTCGTGTTCACGATGCGTCCGCCGCCGCCTTGCGCAATCAATTGACGTACAACGGTTTGAGTACAAAGGAATGTGCCCTTCAGGTGCACTTCGATCACGCGATCCCATTGCTCGTCGTCCATCTTGAGCAGCGTCTTGTCGCGCAAGATGCCTGCGTTGTTGACGAGGACATCGACGCGTCCGAAAGCATCGAGCGCCGTGCGGAGAATCCCTTCGGCTCCTTCGCGCGTGGCGACGGAATCAAAGTTGGCAACCGCGGTCCCGCCGGCCGTTTTGATCTCTTCAGCGACGACGTTGGCCATGGCATCGCCGCCACCTGTGCCGTCGCGTGCTCCACCGACATCGTTGACGACGACACGCGCACCTTCGCTCGCAAATAGAAGCGCCTCCGCGCGACCAATGCCTCCGCCCGCACCCGTGATGATGACGACTTTGCCGTCGAGCAGACCCATGATTCACCTCTTCATCGGCAGCGCCGATCGGTTGTTTTTCTCGGGCGCAGAATGGCATACGTCGCCGGGTGCGATCGGAGCATTTCGCATCCGATGCTCGAAGAAACCGCGCATTCCAGACGCCCATTGCTTGCCCTTCCCCCTTCGCGCGTGTAACGACGAGCGCGCGTGACCGCGTTACAACCGAGAACAGAACGACCACCCCCCGGACTCGAACGTGGCCTCTGGTCGGCGCCTCGATGGGCCGTGGCTGCCGTCGGAATCGCCGTCGTCGTGTGCGCCATCGGCTACCTCGTTTGGCGAGTCAAACGTTACCGAAGCCGTAAATCCGGAGCCTCCCCGTGAACAACCTCGCCCGCCGCGTACTCGCGGTGATGCTGCTCGGCGTCCTCATTTATGGCGCGTTGGTCTTGTACCGCGATACGCACGCCATCGCCGACGTTCTTGCACGTTACGCATGGTCGACGTTCGGCATCGCTTGCGCGCTCGCGTTCGGCAACTACCTGCTGCGTTTTCTCAAGTGGGAGTATTACCTCGCCCGACTGGACATCCGCGGCATCCCGAAATTCGACAGTTTGCTGGTGTTTTTGTCGGGGTTTGTCTTGACCGTGACTCCCGGCAAAGTCGGTGAAGTCTTCAAGTCCCTCATTCTGTTTCAGCTCAAAAAAGTTCCGATCGAACGAACAGCTCCGATCGTGATCGCCGAACGCGTGACCGACTTGATCGGCATCATCACGATCATCACGATCGGCAGTTCGAGTTTCGCAGGTGGGTTGATCTGGGCCGGGTTTGGCGCGGCGACGGTCGTCGCTCTGCTTGTGTTCATCGCATTTCCCGCCGTGAGCACGCCGTTTGTCCGATTGCTACCGCGTTTTCCCGGACCGATCGGGCGCATCGGGCAACGTTTGGCGCCGAAGATCGAAGAAGCTCTGGGTGGACTTCGAACGATCGTCGCTCCGGCGCAGCTCGTATGGCCCACGCTCTTGTCCATCGTCGCGTGGTCGCTCGAAGGCATCGGTTTGTGGGTAATTTTGCAGGGCTTCGGCCAAGTCTCGGCGCTCGCTCGAACCATGTTTTTCTATTCGACCGCGACGCTCGCCGGTGCGCTCGTGCCCGTTCCGGGCGGTCTTGGCGTCACGGAAAAACTGCTCGAAGAACAGATGGCGCGCCTCGGTGGCGTTCCCGCAGCAACAGCAACGGCCTCGATGATCCTCATCCGTTTTGCGACGTTGTGGTTTGCCGTCGCCGTTGGTTTTGCGGCGCTCGGCCTTCTACGTGGTCGTTATGGACGTGCGGTCCTCGGCGGCGAACCGACGCCTCCACGCGAGCTCGACGTCGACTCCGCCCAACCCCCCGCCCCTGCTTCCGCCACGGCGAATGGCGATTCTGAAGCTTCCTGAGCGAAACCAATCGCTCGACGAACTGCCTTGACGGATTGCGCCGGTCGACGATCGGCTGATACACACGGGCTATCGACTGACACGACCACGAGGAGTCGCCCCTGGTTCGGGGCAGGTTGAGACGACACCATGGCAACCATCGAACGAGGCATCGCACTGGTGCAACGAGTGATCGCGGCACACAAGGCCGAGTCATCAGGAGAAGCGGTTGTTGGAGCGAGCCCAGCCGCACTCGACGCACTCGAATCGAAGCTCATGGTCGAACTGCCGCCCACGTTGCGGACGTTTCTCGCGTACGACTTCACGTTCGCCAGTTTTGGAAAACGTTTCAAAGGACGTCATCGATTCGGCACGGATCCGCGCGCTCCAAGCCCGAAAGTATCGTCCGCGCGCAAGCTGGCCGAAGCGATGGTGGAGCTTGGCTGGACAGACTCACGCATTCGCGGAAAGGTCGTCCGTTTGCCCAACAAGAACGGGCATCCATGGAACGCGCTGTATCTCGGCGAAGCCCGACGCGACGGCGAGCTCGTGATCCTGGGCTTCGAAGCCGACGACACGAACGTGCGGGTTTTTCCCCGCTACACGAGCTTCGATCTGTACTTGATCCATCAGCTCGGACTGGCCCGTTTGACCGAGAGCCAACGGCTCGACGACCTCGAGTCCCACATTGCGCACAACCCGGAACTCGCCGCCGGCGGCGACGATGACGACGAAGACAGCGGCTACGATTGAACTCTCCCGTGCGTCGTCCACGTCCCATTTCCCCCGAAACGACAGTAGCGCCGGCTCCCCCGCAGGTTTCACCCAAAGAACCCTTCTCGCGCGTGGTCGAAGCGACCGATCCCCGTGATCGCCTGGACAAACTTGTCGTTCGTCTTTGCGAACGAGTCGGCGTTGTGACGTCACGATCGGCAGTCCAGCGCTGGATTGAGCACGGTCGCGTTCTGGTCGAGGGAAAACCCGGTCAAGCCGCATCGCCTGTGCCCCTCGGTGCGCACGTGCACGTCACGCCGGAGGGACCGGAACCGACGCAGGCCGTTCCTGATGCCTCGATCGCCCTTGATGTCGTTTACGAGGACGAACACCTCTTGGTCGTGGACAAACCCGCGGGGCTCGTCGTGCATCCCGGCAAAGGTCATGCCGAAGGAACGCTCGTCAATGGGCTCCTCGGCCGAGGTGGATTCGAATTGGCCGGCGCCGATCCGCTGGATCCGGAAGGCCATCTGCGACCGGGGATCGTGCATCGCATCGACAAGGACACGAGCGGTTTGTTGGTCGTCGCGAAAAACGACGTGACGCGAGAAGCCCTGAAGACGTTGTTCGCGACGCACGACATCGAACGTGAATACGTGGCGATCGTCGTGGGCACGCTGAAAGAAGACGCCACGTTCGACACGCTGCATGGACGACATCCGACGGATCGTCTGCGCTTCACATCACTCGTCGAAACGGGCAAACGCGCGGTGACGCATGTCCACGTGCTGGAAGCGTTTGTCGGAGCAACCCTGGTGGTGTGTCGGTTGGAAACGGGGCGCACGCATCAGATCCGCGTGCACTTGGCGGAGCGCGCGAAGACGCCGATTTTGGGCGATGCGCTTTACGGAAAAACGCCCAAAGACGCGAAGCTCCGCGCGATCGGCGAAACCTTGGGACGCCAAGCATTGCATGCTCGACGTCTTGGGTTTGTCCACCCTATCACGGGCAAACGTTTGTCTTGGGAGAGTCCGTTGCCGAAGGACATGGCGCAGGCCGTGGAGAGCCTGCGCAAGGTCGCTACCAAATCTTCGATTTGATGTGGCCCTTCGACTTCACGAGGATGTCGACGATGGCGCGATCGTAGAAGTTTTTCGCGTACAGATCCGGCGAGACGCGGCTCTTGAACAGCGCGCGACCTTCTTCGATTTCTTCCGCAAGGACGGTGAAGAGATCGTCGTTCTGGATCCCTCCGACAATCTTTTCTTCGTTGTAGAGCGAGAGGTCGCTGGCGATGGCACGAGCCAATCGACGCGCAGCTTCCTCGGTCTCGATCAGGGGCATCGGGATCTTCCTCCGGGTGGCCGGGCCTAGAATGCTCGGGTTTTCACAGCATGTCAAAAGTCACGAAGCCTGACCGTGCACAACCTGGTCCTCGCGCTCCGGACGGTTCTTCAACAGCGCCAAAACAGCGACACCCGCGAGCAAAGGAAACGTGATCATCCCGTACCTACCCGCACCGAAAAAGACGCCGTGGATCAGCGCCGTCATGCCCACCACGATCACGGTGCACGTCGGAAGCACGGGGCCGCGAAAGAATTCGCGTCCGCGAAGCAACGCGACGACGACGAACGCGACATAGCTGACCCAAGCGTGCGTCTGAACGAGGAAGGTCAGACCAACGAGCGCAATTCCCAGCCGAATCCAAACGATGGGCGACAGCTTTCGCGCGCGAATGCCCGGCCAGGAATCCTTGGTGCTCCAAATAAGTGCGAGAAGCAGCAAGACGCGCTCGTAGATCGTCTCCACGCCTCCAAGAGCGACTTTGCAGCGATCGTCACATGCACTGCCGTTGGACTCGTGCAGATACCAACCGGCGGCCCCGCAGTAGTCGAACGTTGCGGCCAGTTTGCGAGGAATCAGGTTCAGCCATTCACCGGGATGCAGCGCGATGTACCGCGTCGCGGCTTTGCGAAAACACTCGTCCTTCGCCGCTTCGTCCCAAACTTCGCTGCATTCGTACGGAACCTTCACCGGAGACCAAGCTCCGGTCGATGCGGTATCTGCTCCGATGAGCAGGTTCCATCCGCCGTTGTAACTGACGAGCGCACACTGCCCCATGCGTGCGCAATTGCGCGCCGTCCAAGGTACCAGAACGACAAACGTGGCGATCGTTGCAACACAAACGGATGTCGCGAGTCGCCTCCAGGAAAACTTCACGCTCGATCCAAGAGCGCTCACGAAGGCAAAAAGCGGCGCGAACACCAAACTTTGGGGGCGGACGAGGGTCGCCACGCCGACGGTCGCTCCGAGAAGAACAGCCCACCTCCAAGGAAAGCCGGGTTTGTCTTCGCGCAACGCATCGTTGAGACGAGCAGCCACCCAAGCGGCGCATGTGACGAGTGCAGCGGTGACGCCTTCACTCATGAGCGCGGGCGTGTACGCGGCGAGCCCGGGATGCAGCGCTACGACGAGACCCGCGGCAATCGCGGGACGGCGAGGCATCATTCGCAATGACAAACGAAAGACGGCGAGCGCGGCGAGCGATCCAAAGAGCGCATTGAGGGCCATCGCGACGGCCGCATGAGCGCCGAACAAGGCGTACCCGGCACCGATCAACGCCGGATAACCGACGGGATAATGACCGGCATACGTGACGACTCCATCGGGCCAGAGCCACGTGTACCCGTGTCCTTCCGCAATACGCTGCGCAATGCGGTGGTAAAACGTTCCGTCGGCGGTCGGCGGAAATCGCGGCGCCGCCCAAACGACGATCAGGATTCGTACGACGAGCGCGACGGCAAAGACGAAGATCGAATCACGTCGACGAGCTTCGGGCATCACGACGCAACTGCACGCGGAAAGCGCTTCAAAAGCCCGAGCCGGCGCAAAGCGGCGATGACTTCGCACGCGGGCAAACCCACGACGTTCGAGTACGAACCTTCGATGCGCGCAACGGCAAAGCTTCCGATGCCTTGGATCGCGTACGCCCCGGCCTTGTCCAAGCCCTCGCGCGTTTCGGCATACGCCGCGATCTCTTCGTCATCGAGGGCGCGAAATGTCACGCGTGTCCGCACCGTCTCGGCGTACCCGGGCATCAGCGACGCGTCCCCCGAAGCGACGGCAAATCGAGTCCACACTTCGTGATCGCGTCCGCTGAGTCGACCGATCATGTCCCGCGCTTCTTCGACCCCCGAAGGTTTGCCCAATACGCATCCATCCAAGATCACGCTCGTATCGGCCACGAGCACCGCGCCGCAACCCGCCGCGTGACGAGCTGCGTGCTCGAGTTTGTCTTGGGTGATTCGGATGAGGTAATCGTCGGCGGACTCGGCAGCGTGCGTGCGTTCATCGATGTCGACGGAGACGACACGCAGAGGCAAGCCCAGTGTCGCCAAGATTTCTCGGCGCCGGGGCGAACCCGATCCCAGAAGCAGCGGATGCGTTTCGTCGATCATTTTCACCCTGCACCCTTCCATTCCGCGGACTCGAAAGGCTTCGAGCGGCGCCTTTCCTATCACGCCCATCGATCCGCGCGAACGTCACGACACTTGGCGTTTTGACTCCGTTCGAAAACGAAGTAGACGTCGTGCGAAACATTCGCTCAGTCGTTCAATGTCAAAACAACATCGCCCGATGCGAATGAGCGCACGCCATGATTGAAGCTCTCGCCCCCAAGTCACAGGCGAAGACGTCACGCAGGGCGCGAAACGCGCTCGCGTACTCGCTCGCACTCGTTGCCGCGGTCGTGTCGAGCGCACCGGCACACGCCGATGAATGCGCCGCCGCAACGTACAGCGGGTGCATCAACGCCGACAACCTCTGGCCCCACGCCGGACCCGGGCCGTTTCTGACGATCGGCAGTCCGACGACAACCCCTGATGGCAAAGCAGCCATCGGTCTCGTAGGCAGCTACTTATCGCGTCCCGTGGGCATCCGCGTGGCTTCGCCCGACCCCGACGGAACGATTGTCCCGGTACTCGACAACGTCGTCGATGTGACGTTCGTCGGAGCATTTGGAGTTACAGACCGCCTCGAATTCACGGTCGCCGCACCGGTAACGCTCTACCAAGATGGCTCGGGTCTCGGCGCGATCGTTGGAAGCGACGACGAACTTCGGCGCAGCACGATGCGCGATACGCGGTTTGGTTTTGCGTTCGCCGTGCTTCCTCGACCTCGAGCTGGAAATCAGAACGGCTTCGCGTTGACCGGCCGATTCGATTTCGCCGTACCCGTCGGCGAATCTCGAGCATTTGCCAACGCGCGAACCCCCACGTGGTTTCCTTCGCTCGCCGCGGCATTCCGCCGAGATCGGTTCCAAGTCGCTCTTGAAGCAAGCGCGCGTCTTCGTGGCGAAAGCCAATTCGCGAACATCCGCATCGGCCCGCAAATCGGCGGAGCGCTCGGCACATCGTTCGACATCCTTCGCGGTGGTTTGCTGACGGCATCGGCGGAAGCGTTTGTCTTGTACTCAGCTTCCAAACAAGATCCGCCGTCGACTGCGGCGGAAGGCACCGCGGCATCGCCTCACATCCCGGCCGAGTGGATCGTCTCGGCAAGTACGGCACCGCTGCTCGGAGGAGATGTTTCGTTCTCCGTTTATGGCGGTGGACCCATTCCCTTGTCGACGGAAGCCGCCGTCACGACACCTCGATTTCGCGTTGGTTTGTCCGCACGGTACGCCCCGACAGGAGGCGATTTGGATGCCGATCGCGTGCTCGATCGAGACGACGTTTGTCCGAACGTCGCGGAAGATCGCGACGGCTTCAAAGACGAGGACGGTTGTCCGGAAGAGGACAACGACGGTGATCGCATACCGGACAAACTGGATAAGTGCCGAGATGCCGCGGAGACGGTCGACGGATTCAAAGACGATGACGGTTGTCCCGATCTCGACGATGACGAAGACGGTGTACAGGACGAACTCGACACTTGTCGTAACGAACCCGAAGACAGAGACGGATTCAAAGACGATGACGGATGTGCCGAGCTCGATAACGATGAAGACGGGCTTGAAGACAAGAACGACAAGTGTCCCAACGGCGCTGAAGACAAAGACGGCTTCAAAGACGACGATGGTTGTCCCGATCCCGACAACGACTTCGATCAGATCCTCGACGCGGTGGATCAGTGTCCAACAGCGCGCGAAGACCTCGACGGCTTCCAAGACGACGACGGCTGCCCCGAACCGGACAACGACGAAGACGGCCTGATCGATGCAAAAGATCGCTGTCCGCTCGAAGCGGAGACGATCAACGGCAAAGAGGACGCCGATGGATGTCCGGAACCGAATGCGCGTTCACTCGTGCGGTGGACGGCATCACGCATCGTGGCGGAGACGGCGCCGAGGTTTGGCGCGGGCAACGCAAAGATGACTCCGCCTCTCGAAGAGACGATTCGACAGATGGCTCAGCTTGCCCAAGGTCGCGCGCCCATCGCGACGATCATCATCGAGGGTTATGCCGATCGTGTCGGGGATGAGTCGCCCAAAGCCATTTCCTTGGCCGAGCAACGTGCAATCGCCGTGAAGGAGATCCTGGTTGCGGCAGGTTTGCCCAAGGAGCGCATCGCGGCGGCAGCCGGCGATCAAGCGGAGAAACGCGCTCCGAACGCCGCCCACTTCGAAATCACGGTGCAGCAAGAAAAACCCAAGCGCATCTCAATCCCCAAACAAGCTCCCAAACCCGACGTCAAATAACGTTGCAGTACAAACCAGTTGGTACAACTCGATGAACGTTGTCGAAGCGAAACGTGTCCGTCATCTCGTCCTTCACCTCGAGCGTGGAGAAGAAATCCCCGTCGCCCTCATCCGCGCATTGCATGATGCGGAAGCCAAAGCCGCGAAGATCACAGGTGTTGGTGTCATTGAATCTGCAGAACTGGCCGGTATCGACGCGCTGGGTCGAAGTCACATCCTCAGAATCGATTCCCACGCTGTCGTCGTTTCGCTCATCGGCAACGTAGCTGTCGAAGACGGCGCGATGAACGTTCATCTCTACGCAACTTTGGCCCGACAAACGGACCTGGGACATCAGACGTTCTCGGGTCACCTGCGCTGGGGACGAGCTTCCGCCCTCGACCTGTTCGTCACGGTCTTCGATGATTTGGTTTTGGAACGACTGACCGACGAGCACGGATTCTCGGCGGCCCTTCATGCAACGACACGAGCGCCAAGCGCAGCGACGAGCAGAATCGTGGTCGAAGAAGCTCCTCGCGAACCCGTTGCTGTTCAAACGGTCGTTGCGGCCAAACCCGCTCCCCGTGAGAACGAGCTCGACTTGAAACTTCAGCCGAGCGCGCCCGCCCTAACGCCGCCCGCGCGTCCGGCCAAACCTCAGGAAGATTCGGTCGAGACGTATCCGGATGTAAACGACCTCGTGAACCACTTTCATTTCGGCGAATGCGAAGTGATGGGCTCGGACGGCGAACGCATCAAGCTGCGCCAAATCAAGGACGGCCGCATGCGTGAAGTGGCCCTGGCGATGCTCAAGATCGAAGGACCTTCGACGGATGCAGCCACGGGCAAACGTCTGTTCAAATTGTCCCGTAAGAACTAGTCGGTCGCAGCGACAATCGTCGCGACAAACGACCGAACCTCATCCAAGACAAACTCAGAAAATTCGCTGAGCGACGTTGATCGAATCGCCCGCCTGGAGGGGAATGTCGGGCGTCACGTTGTCGATGATGTCCTGAACGCTCACGGTCACGGCGCGCGTATCGCCACCGTCCACTTTGCGCCGCACGGTGACGGTGTCTTTCGCGGCCATCGGGTTGAACCCGCCGACAAGCGAAACGGCTCGCAAAAGCGTCATGCCCGGTTCGAATCGCAGCGAGCCTGGTCGGGCCACTTCGCCGAGCACTTCGACGCGCTTCGAGTTGTACTCCTTGACGTTCAACGTGACGATCGGGTCGGTCAGATAGTCCTGCTCGATGAGCTGTTGTCGAACGATCTCGGCGACCTTCTGCGGTTCCAGCCCGGCCACGTGCACGCGCTTGATGTACGGCAGATCCACGGTTCCGTCCGGAGCAACCGTGAACGACGTGGGGAGGTTGTCTTCACGAACGATACGCATCTCGAAGACGTCGCCGATGCCGATGGTCGTGTTGCTGATGGGCGGCGGCAGTTGAGCCGGAGGAACACGTGTCCCACAGGCGGCAATGACGAGCATCAGCGCCAGCGTGATGGAGCGCGTTACATGAGCCATCGCGCCCCGAGATATGCCTCGAACTGCGACCACTGAAGTTTGTCTTTGAGCTCCGGATTATCGAGCAACGGAAGTCCTTTGGTACTGACACGAGTGCCGTACCGCAGCGTCGCGTTGATGCCGAATGCGTCTTTGATTCTGTATTCACCAAATGCTGCGGCATCGACACGAGTGTCCGTCCAACCGGGTTCGGTGTACGTTCTCGTCTTGATCGTCGGATTGACGAGCGCAGCGGCCCCCGCGTCGACGATGAACACGAATTTGCCGCCGAGGTAGTACGTGAGCTTGACGTAGCCGCGATCTCGTTCGAAGAACGACCCGATGTAGTTATCGTAAAAATCGCGCGTAAAGCCGAGAGCAAACGAGGACATCGACGAACTCGTCGCGGCCGGATCCGCCGACCTGCCAGGTGACAGGAAGTACCGAAGCTCGGCTTGGCCAATCACGCTGTCGAAGTCCTGAACCTGTTCGGGTTTCTCCGACTGATTCGGGTCGTAGAAGCTCGATCCCCACCCGACCAAGAGCAACGCACCAAGGTTGTTCGTGATGAGGCCGTTGTACCCAAGCTCGGCACGAACGGGCATCGAGTTGGCCTTCTCCTCGGGATTCAAATACTGGATGAAGCTGAAGCGAGCGTCGTAGATCAGCGCCGATCGGGGGAGAAACCGCCATCGACCACGCATTTGCAACGTGTGATTGAAGTTCGTCAGGCCTCGATATGGATCCGATTCGAAGATGGTGCCGGTCATGTTGTAACCAAGGCGCCAGTCGAGCGTTCCATTGTTTGGAGTCCAAACGAGTTCCGCGCCGGCGGTGGGGACCATGCGGTTGAAGCCCTGCCCGATGAATCCCTCCTGTGAAGGCTGAATCAACCGCGCAAAACTTCCCATGATCGATCCCGACCACGGTCGCCCGGGATTGAACGTGAGACGAATATCGGCTTGACCGCTGACGTTGCGTTGAGCCGAGATCTTGGTCTTGTCTTCCTCGGACCCCGTGATGCCGAAAAACTCGTTGTAGGTCGCGGACAAACCCCCGTAGACCTCCATCGAAGGCGGCGACTGATTTCCACCGCCGGCTCGACGCTGCGGGCCCAACGTCGAGAAGGAAAACGACGGGGTGAGGCGCAAGCGCAGCGAGTCGATGGGAAGACCGGTGATGTCTTGCTTGGCGCGAAGGAAGAAGTTCGAGTCGTAACCGAACTCGGTAGCGAAGCCGGGGTGCAACTCGAAGTCACCGACGCGATAACCCGGTCCAATCGTGTACTTGCGATCCGCAAGCCAGAGTTGGTCCTGGCAAAACGCAGTCGTTGGCATCAGCACCGTGAGAAGCACGGCCGCGATGAGGAGGCCACGTAGGTTCATCGGATACTCGGTCAGAACTCCCGAAAGACTCGGACGAACCTCATTTCGTGCAGGTGGCACAAGGCGGAGGCTCGATGATGATGATGCCCGGCGGATAATACGCAGGGTCATCGGCGATCGCGGGATCGACCGATGGGACTACGGCAGCAGCTCCAAGGACTTCAGCTTCCTTGCCGATGCAAAGGTTTGCCTCGGCAACCAATTGTTCGGTTCGTTGGCGAAGAACGCCAAGCACGGTGGATTCGTGACTCGCGGCTTCCGCATCGTTTCGTTGGGCCGCACCGTCGATCGCCACTTTGCGATCTCGTGCGTTGCGAAGAGCCACATCGATTTGATTGAGTTTGTCATCCAAGCACAGCGTCTTGACGACGTCTCGTTGTGCCCGTGCTTCTTCGAGCATCCTGCGTACGGTGCCTCGAGAAGCGTCCATACGCACGAGGCTTTCCGAAGCTTCCGAAGCCTGCTCGGTCGGGGACAAACCCACCTTCTGCTGAAGGCCGAGATCGACAGGCGTGGGGGCAGGTTGACCAACTTCAGCCTGCGCAGACGCAACGCTGTGTGCAACAAGCAGAGAGAGCGCGAAGACCGCACCGAAGCCAAGCATCCGTTCCCGTCGCATCGATGTCCTCCTAAACGAGACGCCAAGTGACTCTAGAAGAGTACCGGCAAAAGTGTCAACGCGCCCGCGTGTCGACAAAACAACTTGGACGCACCAAACCTGACACACCGGCATCCTCTGTTGCACGGAATGTGCGCGATATTCATGCTCGCGGAATTTTTTTGAAGTGGGCTGAGCCTTACTGGCTCACGAACGAGACGGGAATGACGACGGTCGCACCGCCACCGTCGGGCGGTGCAAATTGCGCACTTTGGACGCGAGCCACGACGCATCCGATGACGTCTCCGGACAAACCACCGCCGCCGGAAGGACTTGCGGACAAGACTTCTCCGTTCGGACCGATGCGAGCCGTGATCCTGACCGAACCCTTCATCGTCGGGTCCGTCTGCAATCCGCGGTTGTAACAACGGCGGAAGCCTGCACCCATGCCGGCCACGACGCTCTGAGCGTTGGCCACGTTGCCCGTCACCGCAGCTCCACCAACTTGCGCACTTCCCGTCGGACCCTTGACCGTCTTCGTCGCGCCCGCCGCGCTCGCCGCCGTCGCTGCCGCAGCTTGCGTGTCACCGATGTTCGCCAAACTGTTGCCCGCTGCGCCCGGACGAACCGCGCCGCCCGAATCACCCAGCGCCAAACCCGACATTCCGCCGAGCGCCGATGCGCCGGCCCCCGATGCCGCCGCGTTGTCGAACAACCCCATGGGCACGTCGCCTCGTTCGAGAACCCCAGCCGTCGCATTGCCCATGGTGTTCAACGCGCCGAGCATCTGCAAATCGAGCTGCTGAAGTTCGTTGCTGATCTGAGCCGCCCGCGCATCGCTGACTTTGCCGCCGCCCGTGTCGGCTTTCGCCGCAGGCGTGGGCGTCTTTGGAGCTTCGGCTTGCGCAGGCGTGGGCGTCGCGTTCTCCGAAGGATCCTTCGGCTCTTCAACCGGCGGCGGCGCGGGCAGGTTCTTGATCGAGTCGAGCAATTGCGCGACGTCGAACTCGTCGTTCACGGGCGGGTCCATCCAGTCCGAGTAGATTGTCCCGACCAACCCGAAGTGGAGCAAGAAGGAAAACGCCGCAATGATCGTCGTCGACCAGTCGATCGAATACCCAACCGACAGTTGCGCCGAGCTCGGCATCTGCACCTTGGCCGCAACGACCGGTGCCGCGACAAACTGAAACAAGAACGTCGTATCACCGACGATGACTTTGCCGCGCGCATCATCCGAAAGCGCCACTTGAAACACCGTCACGTTGGAGACGGTCGTTTTCGTCGCGTCCGCCTTCATGTCCGCAAGGTCTGTCACGCCAGACTTTTGCGCGAGCCTGCCGGACATGTTGTCGAGGAAGTTCAGGACGTAGTCATTGCCGACGAGTTCGAAAAGACGAAAGTTTGACGGGACATTCTTGCCCGGCGTGACAAACGTGCTCTTTTCGCTCGGGCCGATCGTGACGTGGCCGCGCTCTTTGATGATGCGCTCCTCGATCACCTTGCCGCCCATCACGAGACCCACGCGCAAGACTTTCGGTCCAGCCGCCTGATCCATCGCCCGCATCACGGCGGTCATCTGTCCAGGTTTCGTCGACTGTGATTGTGTTTGCTCGGTCATTCCGACGCCTCCGACAAGCCTTGCGAAGCCATTCTCGTTCGCCCTTCAACGACGCTGCACCACGCACGAACGAGATTCATTCAAATCCCGTACGTTCGGATGTAACGCGTATGGACGCTCGACCTTGGAACAAGTTTCAAAAACGGTACACCAAGCCACGCACACGGTAAAGTGCTCGGCATCTTTTCATAATCACGTTCGATGTCGACGCCCGCGACGCTCGAATCGAGACCCATTCATCGGTGACCTTCGCAGATCCGATGCTTCGCGCAGCCCAAGAGCATCGATCAATGCATCGACTTCGCGCCGAATCTGCGTCGCGACGGCTTCCGCTCGTTGCTGAATCATCATGCACACGACGGCGGAACAAATTCCGCTCAGCAAGAGGACTATCGAGACAAACACATCGGCATGCAGGGAAATCGAAACCGCCATCAAAAGCACTCCGCTCGCCCCCGCAATGCGCACGGCTGCTCGAGGCCACGATGCCCGAGCTTCCAAGTCGAGCGCGAGATCGGCCAAGACTTCGTCAATCGCAGCCGCCCGCAGCGGTTCAGCGACGACAAGCGCTTCTTCGGCAATACGCCGCGCAATGGTTTGTGATGACGAACGATTTTTCAATTCCAACAAACGATCGGCCACGGGCAAACGCGCCAAGGTCCGATTGAATGCCGCAGTTTGTCCAATCGACAACGCCTTTACGTGAATGAGCTGGACGCGCGCCAAGAAGAACGTCGCCAATGAAACGACGAGACCAAGTGAGAGCAGGAGAACCGACAAACCTCGCAAAGGAACGAGCGGCACGCGCGAATCAGAAAGGAGCCTTGTAAATGGCTTGTTCGATGCGATCGAGGAAAGGTTGTCGAAGTTCGGCCAAGGTCAGCCGCGGTTGAATACGCGCAACATCGACCGCAGCAATGGGTTTCTCAATACGACCGGTGATGGTGACCTCGGTCAGCGTAATCGCTCCGCGGCCCTTCTCCTCTTGTGCATGAGCGGGTTTGTCCGCGATTGAAAGTGCCAACAAGCCCGCCGCGATCATCATTGCTCGTCGCATGTTTCGCCTCGTTCTTCAGGATGCCCGAAAGCCTCGACAATTGCCACGAATTGTTTCTCTAAAATGGCGCCGTGCTCGTAGACGTCGGTGCAGGCGCAGGCGCAGGCCCCGGCGGTGGAGCGGGAGATGGCGCAGGTCCCGGCGGAGGCGCCGAAGGAGGTTGCGCCGACGGATCCGGATTCGGTGGCGGCGGGTTTGTCGGAGGAGACCCCGGCGGAGGCTGAACCGGCCCCGGCGGAAATCCAGGCGGCGTCCCCGGAGGCGGCATTGCAGGTCCAGCAAATCCACCATCCATCACCCCGCCGTCATCCATTGACGGCATCCCCGGAGGCATTCCCGGAGGCGTTCCCACGCCCGCTTCGCCAACACCACCATCCTGCATCGCCGGCAAAGGCGCGGGTTGCTCGGCCTGCGCTGTCGCGGCAAGTTCGCCCTCTTTGAGTTTGGCGCGCTGGATCAATTCATCCGAATCGTCCCGATCGCTCTTGCGCCGAACTTCCTGAAATCGCTTCAATTCTTTGATGGCTTCCGCCACTTGCTCTTTCGGCGTCATTCCCGGAATGCTGGGCGCGAAGAGATACAAGAGCCCCAAGTTGTAATGAATTTGAGGCAATGCGGGCTCGCGCATGACGACCCATTCGAATTCGCGTTTCGCATCCGTATAACGCCCGAGCAATCGATACGTATCGCCCAATCCGAGGTGAATCGGCGTGCTGTATTGGTCGAATTTGACCGCCCCTTCGAGGAGCATCAACGCTTCCTGCGCGTTGCCGGCTTCGAGCAACATCGTGGCCAGTTGCGCCCTGGCTTCGACGAAATCAGGCCTGCGCTGCACGACTTTGCGGAATTGATCCATCGCCGCAGCTCGTTGGCCTTGTTCGCGAAGAATCAAACCTCGCAAAAGGAAGGCTTCCGGGTTGTCTTTGTCGCGTGGAGGGTTTTCATCGCCAAACCCGTCCAGGATCGCGGTCAAAGCATACAGCGCCAAGTCGAGTCGCCGATTGCGATAATGATCCCGAGCAATGATGACCATCGCGGGACGATAATCGGGATTGATCTTGAGCGCCTCTTGCGCCAGACGTTGCGCGGAGCCCGTGTCTTTTTGCAGGCTCTTGACTTCCGCGAGCGTCGCGGTAATGGCCGCATTACGTCCGAGTGCCGCTCGTTTTTCCGTCAAAAATCGCTCGGCATCACTGTATTTGTTCCGCCGAATGAGCAAATGCGCATACGCGATAATCGCCGGCTCGAATTTCGGCGCCAACGCAATCGCTCGCTGATAACTCGCTTCGGCATTGAGATCCCGCAAGCGCTCTTCCACGACCGCAAGAGCATGAAATGCATGCGCGGACGTCGGATCCGATAGCGTTGCTTGTTTGTAAAATAATCTGGCCTGCTCGAGGTTTCCCTGGACATACGCCCCGGTCCCTTGCTGCATCGCCATCATGCCGTTGGGCGTCAACGTAGGCGCTTCCGGCATCGGCGGAGCCGCCGGGGATTGTCCGGGCGCTCCTGCCGGCGGAGCATTCGGATCCGTCATGGGCTGCGCCCCGGGCTGCGCCATCGGACCCATGGGTTGCGTAAATGGATTGGCTCCCGCGCCGCCGAAAGGCGCCGTCGGTTGCGGCGGCACCTGCGTATTCGTTTGCGTCGTCGATTCGGTACACGCGGCGACGACACCTTGAAACAGGGCAATCGCAAAAACCCCGAGTGCAAAACGAAATCGATGATTCATTGGCTTCCCACCGGCAGCGGAACGGGCAATGTATCCGGAACGAGCAGCGGTGACATTCCCGGCCGTGTACGCAAGAAAAACCCGTCTTCGTAAACGAAAGGTTGCTTGGTTTCAGGGTCGATGACGCCTTGAGCCAATTCGCGCATCTTGGCATCACCCAAAATGTCCGTGAAAAACGCCAAACGTTGGTTCGCCCGGTCCACATCCGGCGTCCGAATGTTCCAAGCTCGCGAATACACCACCGCTTGTACGTAAAACTTGATCATCGCCCGATCGGCATCATTGAGCAATCGTTCGCGCGCACTACGCCATTGCTCACGACGACGTTGACGAATGGCGTCGGCCGTCTCCTGCAAGTCTTCACGATCGCTGGATTCCGCCAATTTGAGGAGTTTTTCCTCGCGATCGGTGTACAACTTGAGTCCCGGAGGACGCGTGTTGTAAAGCCCCGTGCGACACGAATCATACAGCGATCCTTGACGCGCAAATGCAGTTACCGATTGAGCCCGCGATTCATACGTCGTCACCACCGATTGCAGCTCATTGAAGAATGATTCGCCCGCTTTCTTCAGGTCGTCATTGTATTCTTTGATGACTTTATCGATGACGCCTTGATAACGGTGATGGTTGGTATCGTAATCCCACGTCGCCTTGAGCTTTTCATCCACCGCGGTATAAGCGCATTCGGCAGCCATATCCGCTTGCGGACTTCCAAGCGCCTTTTGGCCCGACGGGGTAAACGACTTGAATTTGTCGAATGCACCGGTCGTCGTGCGACACCAATCCGCGGCTTTGGAGTCACCACCCGCGCGATAAAGTTTGGCGGTATGATACGCGGCTTGCACAAGATACGCGGACGCGGCCGTGTTGTTGCGATTGGCGGAGAAATATTCCTCCATCGACGATATCGCCTTGAGCCTCGCGGCCTTGTTCGCGCCGTCATCCACGCCGCGTTCGTCCCAAACCTTCAGGTCCGCAGAAGCAACGAGCCAATCGATTTCCGCTTTTTGCTCGGCGGGCGGATCCAATTCGAGGAACTTGCCGCGCGACGCGACCATGCGATCCCGCTCGCCCACGTTCGAATACAAGAGCACCGCATTCTTGGCCGCCGTACGCCGCGCCGGCTGCTCGAAACGCCCATTACGCGAAATCGTATCGTACGTCTCGGCCGCGGCTCGATAATTGAAGAAAAGCACGTACGACGCACTCAATGCATCATACGCCTGCTTCAAGTACTTCACCCGTTCGGCCAGCTTTTTCGGCTGAGGAGGCTGCGGCGGTTTGCCCGTCGGATCGCCTTTATCGAGCTTCGCCATACGCTCTTCATTGCCGTATTCTTTGATGAACAGCGTATACATCTCGATGGCTTGATCGTAATCGCCGACTTGCTTGTAACAATATGCACCGTTGATGGCGGCTTCCGGAGCTTCGTCACGCGCGGGCGCTTTTTCGAGCGCCACGCGATAAAGTGCCGCGGCTTCTTTCCACGCTTGCACGCGCTCGGGCCCGTCGGGCATCTTTTCGGCTTTTTCGAATTTCGCCGCCGCATCGATGTAATATCCACGCGAAATCGTCGGCTGCGAAATGCCTTTTTCTTTCAGCTTTTGCTCTTCACCAATGGCGCAACTCTTGATCTGAGCCGCTTCCGCGAGCGCACGTGAACGCGGAATATCGTTCATCAAGTTCGCC
>WBZU01000591.1_pt1 | contig 30497 bp, 18 predicted proteins | sample 5204311 | NCBI WGS metagenome assembly WBZU01 (sample SAMN12344359, study PRJNA552823) | activated sludge metagenome | biome: Activated sludge suspended growth; feature: Nitrification reactor; material: Wastewater; isolation source: activated sludge from nitrification reactor of wastewater...
CTGAGCCGCTTTGGCCACGCCGAAATCGAAGAGCATCGGATGACCGGCATCGGACAAAAGCACATTCGACAACGATACATCGCGATGAATGATGTGGAGCGATTCACCGGTCAAACTCTTGGCTTCATGCGCGGCGTGCAGAGCCGACGCAGTTTCCGCGCCGATCCAAGCGACGAGCCAATCCGGAAAAGCCTGACCCCGTTTCTTTTGATCTCGTAACAACCGCGAAAGCGAATCACCGCTCACGTAGTCGAGCACGACGAAGTGATTGTTCCCTTCGGATCCCACATCGATCGTCGCAATGATGTTGGGATGTCGAATGGCCGCAGCCACGTTGGCTTCATCGTGAAGCATGTGAATGAACGCTTCATCGCCCGCCAAATGCGGGTGAATGCGTTTGACCGCGACCGGTTTGATAAACCCACCCGGTCCGACAAACCTGCCAACGAAGACTTCGCCCATGCCGCCTGAAGCCAGGCGTTCGAGGATCTCGTAGCGACCGAGTCTCTCGGGGACATCGTTGGGATCGGAAGACATGCTGGATCGAAAGGTACACGTCTCTCACGCTTGGCGAAAGTAGTCTGCGGGTCGCGGTGCAAAGAAACGCCGCGTCAATTCAACGAAACAGCGTCAAGAATTCCCTTTCGAGCGACGGAGTCTCGAGCCCGATTTCTTCGATGTCGACCCCGAGGGCCACCAGACGACGCACGATTTGCAGACGGGATTCGTTTGACGTCAAAAATAACGTCGGCAAGTCGGATTCACTTCAAGTTCGTTCGGCGGTGATGTCGCTCTGCAGAACTTTTTCGGCATCGTTTTCGTTTGTCACTACCAAACGAATGCGCGTCGAGCAGGATCCCCCGACCATAGCAACGCACACGGAAACTCGTCGTCATACGCCGAATTCGTCACGGCCAACCACGCCCCGACCATCGCAATTCCCACGCCCGAAAGCAAATTCAAAGTTCGCTTCGACAATCATCTCCCAATACACTTCCGTTCATCGTCCGACAGCATGGTCACAGAATGGCGCATGGGCATCCAGCGTTATGTGCCGACGACCACTTTCACGTCCTGTATCTCGCATAAAGTTGCCGGCATTTTTCGAGTGAAAACATCGATGAAGACGTGCATCATGCCCGGATGGACGAACAGCCCCGCACCTCCTTGGACCTCGTCCTGTCGAAAACAACGCTGCAACGCCCCTTTTTCGTGGTCCTCGGCCTTGTCATCGTCGCCGGAATCCTCGTGGAAATGCTTGGCGCGACGTACGGTTGGTCGACCCAATCGGGATTGTTACCGTTATTTTCCCTGAGCTACGAAGGCAATGTCCCGACCTTTTATTCCGCGGTGATTCTGTCGTTTGCCGGATGTTTGTTGGCGTTTTCCGCCATTGCAGCCCGAAAAAGCGGCGCAGGGTTCGTTCCGCATTGGTGGATCCTCGCCCTCGGCTTTTTCTATATCGCCATCGACGAGGTTTTCTCCATTCACGAATTGGCCGGCGGCTTGATGAACTTGTCCGGCGTTTTGTATTTCAGTTGGGTCGTCCCGGCATTCATCCTCGTGCTCGTCATCCTTTTGTCTTACGTACGCTTTTTACGTCACCTGCCTCGACAAACCACCATTCGCTTTTTGGTGGCCGGAGCGCTCTATGTCGGAGGTGCCGTCGGTATGGAATTGCCGCTTGGGTATTGGACGGAAAAACATGGCTCCCATAATCTCGGATATGCCTTGATCGATGCCGTGGAAGAATCCATGGAAATGATCGCCATCAATTTGTTCATTCTTTGGCTCCTTGATCATTTGGCCGATTCTCGCGTCGTTTTGCGATTCTCTTCCGAAACCCCGGTGCAAAAGCCGTGACCGCGATACCGGCGAACCCCTCGACAGCCCAGCGTTCGCCGTACATTGCGAGCGCCGTGTACGATTGGATCTTTTTTCTTCTCCCGCCTCTTTTTTCATTGTTCGTCGGAGCGCTCGTCTCCGGCACGTCCTTCGACACCGATCGTTTTTGGCTTCACGGCCGACGCGTCACGTGGACGACGCTTTTGCTGGGCATTTTCGTTCATGCGCATCTTTTTGCCGTCTTCGTACGCAGTCATCTCAATCCGGATGTTTTTCCAAAGCACCGATTTCGTTTTATCGCCCTGCCCGTTTTGCTCGTCGTCGCCATGATGTCGTCGATGTGGGCGGTCGTCATTGCGACGGTCCTCGTGACATTTTGGGATGTTTGGCATTCCGCACTGCAAACATTCGGATTGGGACGTATTTACGATCGCAATCAAGGTAACGACCCGGCGGTGGGACGAACCTGGGACATTGTATTGAATTTGCTCCTGTATGCGGGTCCGATCGTTTCCGGCGCGACCATGTACGCGCATTTTCAAAAATTCGAACTCTTCGCCGATGTCGACGCCATGTTGTTTACGCTCGTCCCGGTCGCGATGAAGCAGCATCAGCAACCTATCGCGTGGGCAGTCATTCTTGTGGGCGTTCTCTTTTTATTGGCGTATGTCGGCGCCTACGTGCGTTTTGCTCGACAAGGGTACAAGGTTGGTGGTCAAAAAGTTTTTCTTTACGTAACAACGGGGCTTTGTTCCATTTGGGCTTGGGGATTCAATCCATTTGGCCAGGCTTTTTTGATCATGAATTTATTTCATGCTCTTCAATATTTCGGCCTCGTGTTTTGGTCCGAAAGAAAAATTCTCGTACGGCGATTGCATTTGTCGAGACGACGCATTGCGTATCCTTTGGCGGCTTTGATTTTCGTCTCGGTCACCCTGGCGTACGGGGTATTTGCGGAGGTCATCGCCGACGATCATCGTTTGCTGTGGAGCATGGTGCAAACGGTTGCTCTCATGCATTTTTTCTATGACGGCTTCATTTGGTCCGTGCGGAAGAAACAAGTTTGATCTCATGAAACCGGTCATTGCCTTGACCACCTCGACAAATGGGCGTTGCCCTCGCGATGGGGCACGGTTTCGGCGAATTCGGCATTGCGGCGGCGACGAATTTTGCGTACGCTCGGTCAATGCGATTCGACAAACCGCTTCCGACCACGCTCCTGGCGATTTCACTTCTTTCAATCGCGGCTCTTCCAGCTTGCAGCAAAAAAGAAGATGCAGCCAAACCCGGAATCACGGCGGAAAATGCGGCCGCCGACGATGCCGTCACCGAGCAATACGAACCGGCGACTGTGTCCTGGGTCGTCGCGCCCGAAGGCAAATTGAAGGCGCAATTCAAAGCGCCCGATGGCGCCGCCCTCGGCACGAGCGTCACGGGAACCGTCACGGTCAAACCCGTTCAAGCCGATGCAAAACCCGTCGTCGCCAAGCTCGTATACGACACGGAAGCCGGCGTTCATACTGCGGAATTTCCGGCGCTCAATGCCGACTTGACGGAAGTCAGTTATGACGTTTCGGTCAAGGGCAAACCCGTCAAAGGGGCACTGCATGTGCCGCGCGGAGGCACTCGAGAATTGGTCGCTTCGGCGAAAGTATCGGTGGACGCGAAATTGCCCGAGGGAAAAAAAGGCCCCAATGGCGGCGTCGTTCAAGTGGTCGGTGATGATGTCATCGAGATCGTGGCCGATGCAAAAAGCGGTGAAACACGCGTTTACGTACTCGACGATGATTTCAAGCCCATTGCCGTCGGCAAGCGCAAAGTCAAAATCGCCGTCGTCGGCAGCGCTCCGGAAGCCGTCGAATTGCAAGCGGAACCGCAAGGTTTGTACTTCACCGGCAAACTCGCGGTCGTTAAGACAAACCCGCACAAGCTGACCGTCGTGCTGCATGGAGAACGTTCACCGGAGCCGGTCGTCGTGCTCGTCGGCTATCATCCGGGAACCGTCGTTGTGGTTGGTCCGGGCGCACCAACGGTGGGCTTATTCGTCGCTGTTGGTTGGGCTCCCGCGGTGGTCGTCGTCGATCCGACCCCCAATGTCGTCGTCGTCGGCAAAGGCAAAGGCAAGGGACGCTGGGGCTGGAAAGGCCACGGTCACGGCCCGAAAGTCCAAATCAAGATCCACTGAAGCTTCGCTCGGGTTGAACCTCCGGGGCTTCGCGTCACTCTTGGCGCCCCAAACCCCTCTTTCAACATTTGGGGCTTCGGATCGCCTTTGGCGTCCTTCGCCCCAAACCCCTCTTTCAACATTTGGGGCTTCGGATCGCCTTTGGCGTCCTTCGCCCCAAACCCCTCCCAAAACTTGGCCCACCTCCACCGGTCATGAAAAGGCTGGGCCATGTTCATCCGGCTCGCCCGGCCCTCCGCTCTCGTCGCCGCAGCTCTCGCGCTTGGTTCACTCACCCTTCCACGTTCGGCGTGGGCGTGGGTCGATACGCGGATTGCGGGTGATGACGTTCGTGTCGACATCGCCAAAGACGGCTCCGCGCGCGTCGAGCACAAGATCACTTTGCGCATCTCGGGAGGCCCGCTCAAAGCACTCGATTTGCGCGGTGTGGACGCCGATGCGGTCCCGGAAGCGGATGGGTACGTCGTTCCCAGCAAAGAAGCGGCAAGCGGTTCACTGGCGCAAGCGGAACCGGTGACCATCGAGATGCTTCCGCCTTCGACTCACACGCAGGAAGACGGCTCGAAAGACCCGTCGGTGATGCGCATTCGCTTCGATGCCGACAAGGGTTTGTCCCGTGGATCCTTCGTGGTGTTCGTCAGGTACAAAACGGAACTCTTCCGCCGCGGATTGCTCCGCCGTGACGGGTCGATGGCGCAGTTGCGTTGGCCTGGTTTGTCTTGGAACGATGGTTTTGATTCGGCCCGCGCTACGTTCATTTTGCCATCGGGTCCGACCGAACCTCGACCGGATGACGTTACGGTCACGGAAACGGCGGAAGGAGCAGCCGCAACGCCACCTCCGTCGACGCTCTCGACGTTACGTCGGGGGACCGGCCGAGACGAACTCGAGCTGCTTCGACCGTATGCGCCCAAGGGTGAAGCGGTTTTGTGGACCGTGCGTTTCGATGCTCGCGCGCTCGATGTGACGGCGGCGAAAACACCGACCGCGGATGCAACGGCACCAACGGCGCCTTCCTCGGTGACACCTGCACGGCGCGATGTATTGTTCTTCAGCGCCGGGCTCTTGTTTGTCTTGTACTCACTGCTCGTGGCGTTCAAATCCCGCGAAGTCGAGCGGTCGACCAAGGCGGCGGGAGCCATCGCTCGACCGCTCATTCCCCTTCCGATGTACGTGCGGGCCATCGCGGCAGGCGCGGCGCTCGTGGGTGGTTTGTCCCTACAGCTGTTCTTGCGTACCGGAACGTTGGGCGCGCTTTTTGTGGCGATCGCCGCGGCGTTGTCGATGTTTCGCGCACCGGAAGTACCGTCGGCTTCGCGCTTGCGCGGGCCCGGGGCGTGGTTGCCGATCAGTGAAGAGGAAGCTTTCGCTCGTTTGCCTCGACGAACCGGAACCTACCTCGATGTTTCCACCCGCGCGGGCAAGGCGCTTTTGTTGTCGACGCTCGGACTGCTCGGTGCAGCGGTCTATTTCGTCTCCGAACGCTCGTTGTATCACGCGTATTTGCTCGGCTTCGACGTCGTGACGATTTTGGCGATTTTTTGCACGGGGCGGCAATCGGACATTCCGCTGGATGCGGTATCGTATGCCAAACCATTTTTGCAGGATGTCACGAAACGTCTGCGCAAAGCGTTGCGAAAGTCGGGCGAAGAGGTGCGCATCATTCCGCGGATTCGTTTGCCGGAAGGCTCGGCCGTCGCCGATGAAATGCGTCTGGTCATCGTGCCGCGTTCGCCCTTGACGGGGTTTGTCGGACTCGAGATCGGGGTCGTGTCGATTCCTTCGGCGCAATCCGCCGTCCATCATCCCGAAGTCATTGTCCGCGTCGCGGCGGGGTCACCTTGTGAAGAGGCGCTCGCGACGGTCCTCGAGCAAGGCAAGAATCAACGCGGGCGGCGTTCGTCCGAGCGCGCCATTGCATTTTCGCCGCGATTGCCGACGACGTGGATGACGACCGATCTGGCGCTCGGGCTTTTGGCAGCATTACGACAAGCGCGCAAAGGCGACGAACGTTCGGGGATTCGCCGCACATCTCAGCTGCGTGAGGAACGAGCGGTACGAGTGGCTTGACGCCATTCGCGATCTGTTTTCCGCTACGCGCCACGCATGGCTGCATCTCCATCCAAATCGCCTTCGTCCGGTGCGCGTATCGCGGCCGTGGTCGTGCTCGGTATCCTCGGATTTTTCGTTTTCGCGCCGGGTTCGTCCGAACCGACGGCGCCGGTGACCGAACCCGATATGGCGGCATCTTCGGACGATCCGGACACGATGACACCGCCCGGGACACCTCCGGCAGCGGATGTGGCGGCATTGCTGGATGGTTTGTCTCTCGGTAACGATTTCGAGGGGTGGAAAATCGTCAATTTTTGGCCGGCTCCGGAGAAAATACTCTGGATTGAATTTGGAAAAGATCGCACGTTCTTTTCGGTGAGTATCACCGCTAAACGCGAAGGAAATCCGCTCCCGCCCGAACAAACGGATTTGTATGACGTGGGTTATGGCCTGGTTCGCCCAAAAAGCGCGACGATTGCGCAGGATGTGCAGATGCGCATCGTCGCACAGATAGCGGCGCGCGTTCGGAAGCGGGAAAAAGAAGTGGGACGTCCAAAGGCGCTTTAGACCGGCGCCACGACTTTACGCTTCGGTTTGTCCCACAATCGCCGCGATATCGGCAGGTAATGGCGATTTCACCGTAAACGCAGGGACGACGGCATCTCCGCTCCACGAAATCATGGATGCATGCAGAGCGTGCCGGGCCAAACCTTCCACCGCTTGCCCACCATAAAGCACATCACCCACCAATGGATGCCCGAGCGCCGCGAAGTGCGCCCGAATTTGATGCCGTAAAGCTTTGCCCGCGCGAGCCTCCACCAAGGCATACCCATTGTGTTCGGAAATCTTCTTGTACGTCGTATGCGCAGGCCGCGGCGCATTACGCGCAACGTCCCGCGGATGCACGCACGCCAATACGCGACGACGATCTTTGGGATGTGGCGCCAAAGGTATTTCAATCGTGCCCGATTCCGGCAAATCACGCGCCTCGCAGACCAACAAATACCGTTTGTCGATCCGCTCCTCTTTGATGGCTTTCGTCAAAACATCGAACGCTTCTTTCGTCCGCGCCGCCATCACGAGACCACTCGTTTCCGTATCCAATCGATGACACAATCCCGGCTCGCGCGGGGAAAAACCAATTTCCGCGCATTCGGGATATTTCGCCACCAATGCATTCGCCAATGTCCCCGTTTCTCCAGGCTCGATCGGCGCCGAAGGCATTCCCGCAGCTTTGTCGAATATCAACACTTTGTCCGTCTCGAAGACAACGACGAGCGATAACGACGAATCGGCAACAGCCGCCTGACTCTGCGCCTCGGGTGCCATGTCGATCGAAACGACATCGCCGGCTTTCGCGACATCGCCCTTCGCCACGCGCCTGCCCCGTTCGGCCCCCGCGTCGTGCAATCGAACTTTGCCCCCTTCGAAGAGCCTCTTCGCCCCCGCTCGACCAAGCGCCGGCACCGCCAGCAACAAAAGCTTGTCCAGACGAACTCCGGCTTGTTCTTCGTTCACGGCAATCTTGATCATGATTCGAGCTCCAACGATTCTCCGAACAGCACACTCCCGCCCACTCGATCTAATGCCACACGCCGCTCCACGATAGCCCCACGACGGGCGCACGCCGCTCGCCCGCGCGACTTTCGCCAAGAACCCCCGCCACGGGCAATGGCCACGAAAGCTCGGCCTTCTTCGACGCTTTCGATCCTGCCGGCCCTTTGGGCCTCGTGACGAACCAGCCGATCGTTCCACCGACGATCGCCATCCCGCCCGTCATGCCCAGCCAAACACGCTGCTGAGCCACCGTCGGCGCATCGAGAAGCAACGGACTGCCGAGCGCCGCACCGCCCAATCCGCCGAGCAACGCGCCCAGATCAACGCCGACGACACGCGATGTCGTCGGGCGCAAAAACAAACTCGCCGTCGCCGCTCCAAGCCAACCCAAACCCGCTCCGTAACCCGCTCCGGCCAACGGCAACGAGCCCACGTCACCTCGAACGAACGCCTCCGTGATGCCGCCCAGCAGAAAGCCGAATCCACCACCCGAATGCGCCATCGCCGCTTCACCGTCGGCAGTTCGTCGCAGCGCTACACCGAGCGTTGCAAGAGACAAACCCGTCGCCGAAGCGATGAGGCCCGCCGTCCATTGTTCTCCGACGTCCACCGGTCCCTGACGACCATAGGCGTACGCGCCAAACCTTCCCGCATGGATCAAGTGTCCCGCAAGCGTCGGCCACCACGCGCCCGATGCAAGAAACCATGCGTCGCCAACGCCGATGTTCCATTCCTCCGCCACGAGCACCGAAGCGACCAATCCTCCGCCCGCACCGACGGCGAGCAGCGGATAGAGCAGCCGTGGATCATCCGAGCCGCTCGCGCGTTGAATCGAATAACCAATCAGCCCGCCGAAGAGCGTGCCGTTCGCAGCCAACGCCGTCTTGCCGACGCTGCGCATGGGCACGGTCAACGCGCCCGTTCGTACGGTTCGACTTTGCTCCGGCACACTCGCGCGACCACTGCGATCCGTCACGAGATCACGCAACATCACGACCGCACGAACTTCGATGTCCGCACGTGCAAATCGTTCGACACGCGTGACGATTCTCCGCGACCCGGGCTCGACCAGCACGAGGCGTAACTCGATCTCGCCATCGCGCTCGCGAAGACTCGGAGCAACGAGCATCGTTTGTCGCGACTCCGCAGCTGCGACGAGATCGACATCATCGTCGGGAGCTACGCCGTGACGACCGAGGTCCAGGGACAAACCCAGATCTTGAGCGGTGTCGGCAAGGAGCACATCGAGTTGTCCGGCGAGCGTTTGCAGTTCCGCCAGATCGTTCTCCGACGGTTCGCCCAATATTTTGGATGCAAACAATGCCGTCGCAGGTTTGCGCAACGGCGTCGATGTATCGGATGTGTCGATGTTTGGAGCAGCAACGGTCGTCTTGGCAAGACAAACCAGCGCGAACGCATGAATGATGGTTGAGAGATACGAACGCAGACGCTTCAGAACATCACCGAGCCGCTCGCGAAGACGTCGAACGTGTTGCTGTCGCTGACGACGAAGCGGCGACCGACCGCATTGATGACGGGACGATAGTTCGGGTTCGGAATACCCGTCGCCGTGATCGTTCCGCCGCCGATCTCGCTACCGCTCTTGCAAGGCCCGGACTGCGTCACGTCTTCCTTGAAGTTCGGATTGCACGGTTGGTCCTGGGTGATCCCGTGACGTTGGTCGTGTTGGTACCCGAAGCCGAGCGTGAACTTGACGTACTCGCTGGCTTGCCACGTCACCGCAGCTTGACCGCGAATCGACGAGAACTGCTGCACGTCGGTCAAACCCGTGACGTAGGTCTTCTGGGATTGATCGTTGATGATCGAGATCGGTTCATTCGCCGGATTGCACTGGAACGTGCCGTTGCCCTGATCGTTGCAGTTCGGGTTCTTCGCGTAGCCCGCCCACAAAGGCGTACGCAGCGAGTTTGCCGAACTGGAACCGATCGCATCGAAGAGCTCGGAGTAGTCGCGACCTTCGGATGTGTATTTGCCCTGTACGCGAAAATCGAGCGTCAAACGGCCGAATTTCTCACGGTTTTCCCAGGGAATGACCATCAAACCAATCGTCATCGTTCCGGAGATCGGCGGACGGTTCACGAGCGATCCTTGCAGATCCGTGATGCCGTAGTCCGACGAAGCTTGTTGGAACTCAAACAATGCGGAAAAACCACCGTACGGTTCGACGTACTTGATGCGCTTCGAAACGAGCGTGTGCACTTCGAGGCCCACCGTGCCTCGCGTCACGCCCGGCTGACGCTCACTGACGTCCGCGCCATCGAGATCCGCAGGGTCTTGTTGACCGTTGCGATTTCGATCCGACGGATGCGCACACTGCAACTGCCCGCTCGCCGGGGTCGTGGTGCAGGCATGCATCGATTCGCCCAACGCGAATCGACCTTCCACACCGAAGAGAAGCGTGGGCTTGGTGCGATCACGCGCTTGGTTCATGAACGCGCTCGTGTCGATACCGACCGCGAGATACTCGAGACCGCTGCGATCCGGCGACTTGAAGGGAAGCGAGAAAATCTGCTCTCCCGGCGCACCTTGAAGGACAACGTTCTGCTTGCCTTCACTGCCCTCGAGATCCGTCAACTCGCGCGTGTTGCTCAAGATGATCGGCAAGCGGAAGTAAAGCGCGAGGTCCTTGTAGAGACCGACATCGACACGCGGAATCAAGCGCGATGTCGACTCGGCGTACGAGGCGACGTTGAGCAGGTTCGTGGTAAAACCGCCCGAGGTCAAACCTGGTCCGAAGATGCTCGTCTCGCGTTGGATCTTCGCGGACTTGGACGAGTATTGAAATCCGAGGCTGACGGCGATGTCGAAAGGATCGCCATCATCGAATGCATCGATGACGTTCACGACTTCGCCCGGCTCTTGCATGACCCGCGGCTCAGTCGCGCTACGCGGTTCGTCTGCACGTGCAACGCGCGCATCGAGAGATGCTACGAGTGCAAACGAAGTTGCAAGAAGAGCGGACACGCCGCGGACACGACGTCCAAGGCAAAGCCCCATGCCCCTGTGATCGCACGCTGTTCCGCCGTTCATGGAGAACCTTTCCGTTCGACGGACGCTACCGGCGTACGTGGTGAAATGTCAATCGGATCGAGCGTCGAACGAATCGATGTGTCGACGTTCGCCTCGCACACCCATTCGCGAACGGACCAAAATCCGCTCATTCGTCGCCGGGAGACATCGGACCGGGGAGGAAACTGTCGCGAGGCTCCGGCGCCGTAGGCGGCTCACTCTCGGCCTCGCTTTCTCCTTCCGCGTCCTCGACGAAGATCGCATCGGTGATGTCCTCAGCGTTCAACTCTTCGCGTGCGGTGCTCAAGTCGCGTGACGTTTGATCCAAACGATCGGCGAGAACGCCCAAGAACTGCCAGAGCAACTTCACCGCAAGTTCGGCCTCTTTGCGCAGCACCTCGAAGAAGTCGCTGCGATGCAAAACGATGAGCTCACTCGGCTCCGATGCCGTCACCGTCGCCGAACGAGGCACGGCGCGAATGAGCGCCATTTCGCCGAAGTGTTCTCCAGGTCCAAAGTCGTTCAGCACCGTCTCACCACGACTGATGCGCACTTCACCGGAGAGCACGATGAAGAGTTCGTCACCACGATCGCCCTCTTGCACGACGATCTCGCCGGGTTCGTACGAGACAACCTCGGAGACTTGCATGATGCGGAGCATCTCGCGTTCGTTGAGACGAGCGAAGAGCGGCATCTTCGAAAGCAACTCGCGCTTGAGCTGCAAACGACGCGCGCGGCTGTCGTCCTGTTCGTCGCCTTTGCCCAGACGAACGATGACGGCCGTGATGTTGTCCTTGCCGCCTTTGCGATTGGCCAGATCGATGAGCTCGCGGGTCGCGACGTCACCGTTCTGCTCTTCGAAGTACGGTTCGAGCTCGGCGGTGTGCGCGATGTATCCATGCAAGCCGTCGGAGGCGAGAAGGAACTGGTCGCCGGGTAAAACCTCGATCGTCAACGTATCGACTTCGACGCGTTCGTACACTCCGACCGCGCGCGTGATGGCGTTTTTCTGGGCCACCTTGTCGATCTGTTCGCGCGTGAGTTTTCCGCGCTTGATGAGCTCGTTGTAGACCGTGTGATCTTCGGTGATCTGTTGGACGTTGCCGTCGCGCAGCAAGTAGATGCGACTGTCGCCGACGTGAGCGATGAACCCGTACGAGCCGACGATGAGCAACGACGAGAGCGTCGTACCCATGCCACGTTTGTTCGAGTCGGCTTTCGCTTCTTCGTTGATACGCGCGCATGCGCGCTGCACGGCGGTCTCGAGAAGACCGAGGATCTCTTTCGATCCCACACGCGCACTCACACCTTCGTCGGTGTACTTCTCGATGATCTCGCGATGCTTCTTGACCTCTTCGTGGATGATCCGAACCGCGAGGGCACTGGCGACTTCACCCGCGGCATGGCCACCCATACCGTCCGCAACGATCGAGAGAGCAAGCCTCTTATCGACGAGGAAGTTGTCCTCGTTGTGGTCACGAACGCGACCCACATCGGTGGTTGCGTAGAACTGGATCGTGTCGGACGACGGCATCGCTTCACGAGGCTACCATGGGCCTTCGCAGGCTCTCCACTTCTTGCCGCAATTTTGCCGGCGCGTACTTGCCCGTCCTTACGCTGTACGTGCGTTCCCCGTGACGAACAGTTACCAGCCGGGGGTTTGTCAAAGCGACTCGCCGCGCAACAATGCCAAAAGCACGCGCTTCTCCGTTGCATCCGTGACGATCTCCAACACGCGATTGATCTCGCGCACCGCCAGAACGACCAGCAACAGTCGAGCACGTGGATCGCGACTCGCCCGTGCCGCCAGCGAATGCACGCCTTCATGCGCTTGATTGATGACGAGCACGCCCGACGATTCCTCGAACACCATCGGACGTCCGCGGCGCACATAACGCACGCCCGTCACGACACACGTCGGTGTCAAACCCAGCTTGTCGATCGTCAACACGAGCGACGGACCAAAGTCTTTCGTCCACGGTGCCAAGACTTCAGGGCGATCGAAGAACACCACCACGCGTTGCACGAGGTTTCGAAACCACGATCCGGCGGGCTCGGCGACGGGAGCCGGGTCGCTCGCGACGTCTTCCGGATCGGGGACGATCGTCGGTGGAGGCAGCGGCTTGGCGCCATTTTGGATCTGTTTGTCAAAATGAAACGACGCGACATCACGGACCGCTTGAACCTTCTCGACTTCGATCGGTTTCTCGACGGCCGCGAGCTCGCGAATGAAATTCGTACGCGCTCGAAGGACATCGACCAGCGCTTGACCTTCGCCGCGAAGGATGAACGGAGGAGTTTCGCCAGGAAAAACGCCTTCGATCGTGGCGTCTTTGGTGGAGACCCAGATCTCCTTTTTTGTGCGCAGCGTCTTCACGACCTCGGCGGCATCGATCATTCGACCATCGGCGGCATGCGCGTCGAGTTTGCCCACGTCCGCACCGAAAAACTTCAGGATCCACCGATACCCATCGACGACCCGCGCGTCCTTCTGCGCCGCCTGTGCTTCAAGAACGAGCGCCGTGGTTTCTTCGAGCAACCACGCACTAAGGGCGGCGGTGATTTCTTGCGGCTTTTTTGACGCCCCCGTATTCGCAATGAACAAACGACCCGACACCGGAACGGGTATTTCTACGTCCACTCGTTCCGGATGGTTTGGCCCACCAAACGTACGTGGCGTGGGAAATCGATTGGAACCATCCCGGACTTCAATCGGTCCGGCCGTAAGCCACGACGGAGGCAACCATAAAACTCCTACGACCACGACGGCGTCATCGAGCAATCGTTTTCGTACTTTGCGCGCCGCAAGCACATTGTCGGAAGCAATGCACCACTTCGAAATGACCGCCTCGACTCGCGCTTCAACGGCTTTGCGCAGTTTCTCCTTCGGCGGATTCCCTTTGATTCCATCAAAGGTTTTGTTTTCCGGAATCGAATCGTCGTTGATGACCGCGAGCACCGGCCAATCGCCGGTATCACCCAATTTGCACAGCGTACGTCGCGTCTTGTGGACCCAAATCCCGCGTTTGTCCGCGTTCTCGGGCGAAAGAACGCCAATCTCGCCTTCGACGACATCGCCTTCGAACGGAACGATATCGAGACATTCGAGACGTTGGGACGCGGAGAGCCCTATGAAAGACAGCGGCGCAGCGTGTTTACGCGATTCTGCTTCCGCTTCGCGCCGTAATCGATCCGTGACGTCTTCCAACGTCAACACATTGGACAAAATGTGCGCCTCGTCCGACGTAATGCACAACGGAGAACGCGCACGACGCGTCATGGGCAATGTCGGGACAAACATCACGTACGGATACGCCGAATCCCCGGAGTCGCGAAGATCGGCGATGCTGTGATAATGCCCCGAAACGTCCGGAAAAACCTCGAACATTTGTCGCCGTTTGCTCAGCGTCCGGCCTTTACGCGCATTTTTCACGATCACCGTTCGTAATGCCAAACGAATGAACGGAGGCAGTTCGTCGAGACGCAACCCCAACGATTCGATGTGCTTCACGGCGCCTTTGGCGAGTTTTTCGGCGATGTGTTTTTTCTCGTCCGCATCCAACTCCACATCTTCCACCCGCACGACAGCGCGAAATGCCACCGGAGCGGTCACATCGAGCTTCACGACGGCCCCGTGCAACGTTTCGACATCGACGCGAATGTCGGAGCCATCCGTCAATTCCAATTCGCCCTCCAAATCGAGCCCAATCGACGACAGCGACGCCCGAAGCGCGGCATGCACGGGCGAACCCGAAAGCGTCGGACCACCATGCCCCGATCCCGGTTTTCGGCGGCTTTGCAATGCATATACGGCGCTCGATACGTCCTGCATTTCGTGGCCCATCGCGGCCAGGATTTCCCGCATCAAGTTACCTTCGGTCGTCGGCGGTAAATGCACAATCGGCGCGTCGAGTTCGCTGAAGCCTCGAGCCGATTTTTCCCACGAAACATAACGAGCCGTGGCGTAATAGAGTTTTTTGCCTCCGGGCGCGAGCTCCGAATACGGACGCCAATCGCCTTGTACCGTCGGCCATAAAAAGCCGGCGGCACGTAAAGCAAAGTCGGCCGTGAGAATGTCCGAACGTGAAGGGTTTGTCGCCGAACAAGCGAACAATTGTTGAATCAAGAGCAAGCGACGACGGTCCTGGAAAAACGCTTCGCACGCCGGCCCTTCCGCGCGAGACACGAGATCCGCAGCAAAAACGCACGCCGCCGAATACACGAACGCCTCGATTTGCGTAAGCCCCGCCGGCGATACATCGACAAAGTCCACCAGGGCATCGTTCGACGGCAACGCCACACGCGCCACCACGGACACCGGCAAACCCAGCAATGGACGGGAACACACGAGCCGCCCTTCGTAAAGGATTTCCACGGTCGCGAGCGGCAAATCAAGACCTGTTCGGGGCAAACCGACCACCACGAACGCCACGCCTTCGCCCGAATCTTTTGGTTGCTCTTGCCAAACCTTGATCGGTACGTCGGGGTCGGCCAAAGCTCCGGCTTCGTCAAAACGCAATTGTGGCTTTTGCAGAAACGCGCGCTTGCGCATTTCGACCTGCGCCCGCTTGTAATGTCGCTCGAGCTCGTCGTCCGCAGCTTTGACTCGATTACCCGCCCAACGAAGCAAAGCGGCGACTTCGCGATCATGACGCAACAGGAGCGGTCCCCAATCAAACGTTGGGAACGATGGCGCCTCCCGCAAAAATGGAATGGTATTCTGGTCGGGAAAACGCGCGGCGACGTCCGCCAATGTGGACAAACGTGGCCGCCCCTCTTCATCGAGCACGTAAACAAGGGGAAACTTCTCGATCCGCCCGGCCAGCTCTTTCGTCCGGAATCGAGCGACGGCTTCAATCAAAAACGATCGAAATACAGGCCCCGGTTCGGTCGGAAATCCGCGCAACGATCGCCGAGCCTCCGCATTACCTTCGAGTGCTTCGACGATTTTCTCCAGAAACTCGTTGCGCACATGAACCAACGAGGACATTTCTTTCGACCAGAAAACGCCATCCCAAGCGGGCTTTGGGATCGTCGCGTCGTGTTCCAGGACAATCGTCGCCGGTTCGACAAACCTTTGCATCGATTCCGTAGCCAGCAAAACCCCGGCATGCAGGGACAAACAGCGATCCTCGAGGCCCACCGCAATGGCCCCACGACCACCGCTGCTTTCGAATGTCATGGCCGGCAGCATTTCCCCCGCCGCGTGTTTTCCGCTTTGCGCCGAATGCAACAAATCAAGAAATGCGCCGGGAGCGACCGCCGCATTGGGCCGCCGCAAACCTCGTTCGTAAGGAATCATCGTAACGCCGGGAAAAACCAGGGACAACCATTCCTTCTCCAAGTTCGTCACGACGACCACGGGTCGATCGTCCGGCGCGGTTCCCGTCGTTCCGGGCGCGACGTAACAAATCGCTTTCGTACGATCCGAATACGTCTTTAATTCCGCAAGGCTCACGGGCAAACGGTTGGGATTGGCCGCTGTCCACGTCCCTCGCGTCCAAATGGACGAATACGCGGAAATCGCAGGCTCTTCCGGAAGTTTTTCCAGACCGAGCGCTTTGGCGGCGACGACGTAATTGCCGATCGCCGCGCGAACGAGCGGGAGAACCCGGGAACGTTCTTCGACGGAACGTTTTTCCTGTACACTTCGCTCGAGGTACGTACCGAGCGCCACGAGCGTGAGGCGCGTCAATTGGAAAATGGCCAGGCGCAAGTCATCGTCGTCGACGACGCCTTCATAAGAGAATTTCGGCCGCAATCGGCCATCCCAAGCAATCGCCGCATCCATGGCCGCGGGGAGTTTGTCGCGATCAATCGTCAGCGTATCGATGTGCCGTCCTTCGATGTAGATGCGGATGGACGTCGGACGTTGCCCCGTACGTTGCCCTTCCGCTCCGAGGGCCAATTGTCCTCGCAAACCCTGAAATGGTCCTTCACCGATTCGAAACGTTTCTTTTACGACATGCATCGCATCATCGGGAACCTCGGGATCCGTCGGTGTGCGGCCATGAAGCACGCGACGACGTTCACGAGCGACCATGGCCGCGGCGACGAGCGTCTTCGCGTCCTGCACTGCAAAATCAACGAGCATTCGTTCGGCCATTTTTCCTCGGAGCCAAACGACATTATCCAACCACGGCGCCAAATCCGCTTCCAATGCGTCTTTTCCTTGATGGACATAGACCTCCATTTGGTGACGCAGGAGCAACGAATACGGTGTCACGGACGCACCCACGGCATTTTGAAGCAGCGGCAAATCAAACAACTCCATCGCTTGTTCGGACAACGAAGTGCCTCGCCGATGCGCCCCCGCCACAATACACACAATCGCTCCCAAGGCGGCCTCGAGCTTGTTTACATCGCCGTCGACGACATCCACATTCGGCAATGGTTTGCCCTTGCGCGTCACGAGCGCCACGAGCGTGCGCAGCGCCAAGATCAAAGCTTCGCGCGCTCCCTGCTCGGCATTTTTCGGCAATGGTGCGTCTTCGCGTAACGCTGATCGCGATGCATTCGTGGGCAATTCATGGGCATCGATGACCACGCGAATGGGCAGTTCCACCTGCGCATGCGGAGCGCCGGGCAAAATGGGTTCCGCGACAAACGTTTTACGCAAAAGCGTCACACCAAGCTCCAGCCATTCCACCACCGGCCCGGCGGGCATTTCGAGAATCTCGAGCACACCTCGACGTAATTCGCGTCCCTGAATCGGCACACGCAAGAGCGCTCGCGGGCGCTTCGGCAAAGAAAAACTCGTCCCCTGCGACGTCAACGTGAGCGGCGCCGAATGCAAGGCCTCCGAGAGAAGCGCGATTTCCCGCGGCAATTCACGGGCAGCTGCCCGCTTCAACCATTGCACGCCCATACGCCGACGCACGTGCACGCGCATTCCGCACCCGGGCATTCCCTTCGGAGCGCTTCCCCATTCAATCTCCGGAAGCGCTACGTCTTCCGATTCGAGCACCGAGGGGACAAACCGAACCTTGGCGACCTTTTCATGTTCGGAAGGACGCACGTAAATATCGACGAACGCCGGTCCAAGACCCAATGCGGCATTTACGCCAAGGGCCAAACCTCGCAAAGAACGATCCGTCGTTTGTCCATCTCCAAGCACGTGATCGAGCAACCGAGGCAATTCATTCGGCGCGACGGGCTGCCCGTCGAACGTCAAAATCACATCGTTGCTATCGTAATCGATATCGAGCGTCGTCGCTTTGGACGCCACGGCGGCTCGAGCGATTTCGGTGGCATAAAGATGCAAATCGACGAGCAAATGTTCGCGCAGTTTCGCAAGCGCGCGGCGAGCGTCGACACGAATTTTTCCTCGCGCGACGACTTGCCTCCCGTCATCGGTCGGAATGCTCATACGACCTCCACCGCCGCAATCGAGAACAATGCATCGGATAATTTCCCATGAGGATCGGGGCGCGAAAGCAACAACAGACGCAAGAGGATGTGCGCAGCCAAAAATGTGTCCTTTTCAGCATGTTTACGCGCTGATTGCACGGCTTCATGCGCCGTATTCAAGATAAGTCCACCATCGGCCCGATCCCGCGACCAACCATTTTCGGCAAATTCCTTGGGGCTCAACCAGACATGTTCCCGAATGTATCGTGTCGGCTTTTGCGCCAATACACACGGCGCATCGAGCTTGGCATCGGGGGTGGCCAGCATCACCGGACGAACCATGATTCCCAGCGCCAAGAAATGGTTCTCGAGCGACAAACACAACGCTTTGTCGGTCGAGCTCATTTCTTTTTCCGGGACTTCTTTGAGCAAACAAAAGTTCTTTTCCGGGGTGATGGGACCCGGCAAAGGAATCTGCAATGCGAGCAGCGAATGAATGGCGGCATCCGGCGCCAGCAATACCGGATACCCGGCTTTGGTGACCGCTGCGGCAAGCTCGTTCGGCGTGGCCGTTATGTACATTCCTCGGTACGTCATGATCGTTTTGAAGGAAATCAACGACGATTTTTTCCAAGGTGCCGCCAGGGGAAACATGATTTCGTCATGCGCAATCGACAAAGGCGGCTCGAGCGCCGCCTCCAAAAATGCGACGTAAGAAGCAATCAGCTCCGCGTCGTATGGCGGCTTGGATTCGACCAGGTCCCGAGCTGCTCGAGCGAGGCGCGACGTCAGTTCCCGGCGTAATGATTTTTGCACGAGTTCGCGGGTTTTTGCGATGATGCGATCAAAATTTTTGTCTCGTAAAACATTGTCCCGACTCAAGGTATGTTTCAAGTGCGGACTATCCACACGCACTCGGACGTTGGCCAGCGATGCGTGCAATGGTTCGTCCGTTTCGAACAACGTGAGCCCGCGATTGTAGAATCCGGCAAATGTCGGTTTATTGTTCGCAGGATCGTCATCGGTTGCGCCGGCGATCGAAAAATGCTGCGTGCCCGCCGAGGGTCCCACGACAAACCGCTCTTTTTCCCGATGAGCTTGCACATACAGCGAGGAAGGGACGGTCAACGGTCGGTCAATCCGACGTGTCGCATGGGAGTCGTTGCGATCATGATCGACGGAGATGAATTCGATCGGGACCGCGGCAAATCTGCACCAGCGGGCAAGGGCCATTTCAATGCGCCGACGATGCTCGTCGAACGTCGCGGCATCCATGGTTTGATGCAGCGTCACAACCGTGCCGGCATGGTCGAGCGGCTCGAGTTTTTCAATTTCATAACGATGGTCGCGAAACAGTCGAATACGATGATGCTGACCATCGCGCCATGTATCCACTTCGACGATTTCCGGATCAATCGCAAAAACGCTCACGAACCCCACGCCGTATTTGCCGATTTTCGTGGAATCGCCTTCTTTGGACGAATTGAACAGCGTAAGCAATGGGCCGTCGATGGTCTCGCGCGTCATACCGACGCCGTCGTCGTGAAGCGCAGTGGTCGCAATTGCGCCGGCACGTTCGACGCGCACTTCGAGCGACTTGGCGCCCGCGTCGATGCTGTTTTGCACAAGTTCCCGGACAAACGCGTACGGATCGGCAAACTGCCGCACCATCTCGGCAACGGCGCCGGTTTCCGGTCTTTCGATGACTTGTTGTTGACGTGCGGATCGAAAAGGCATGGCGAGACGGCCACGATATCACATCGCTTCGACGCAATGTGCGAAGACTCGAACCTGCGCGACATTCGGTAGCCTTGCGTTGCCGGCGGTGCTAGACAGGGCGGCGCAGGAGAACCACCATGAAAAAAGCCCTTCCCATCATCGTGCTGCTGGTCATCATCGGCGTCGGCGTCGGCGCATTCGCCTACTTACGCAATCCCAACCGAGCTGCGTGTGTACGCGTGGGAGAGCTTTGCGGACACAAAGAAGGCTCCAAAGAACAGCTCGATCAATGCACCTCGGAAATCGAGCAGTGGCGCAAGGTTGCCGGAGATGCCCCGGTCGACAAGGGAATCGCGTGCGTGGACACGGCCAAGACATGCGGCGAAGCCATGGGTTGCGTGGCTGGTGCGGGGGTGAGCGGCTTCAAAAATGTCGTCGACGACTTCTTGAAAGGTTTTGGAAAAGCCACGAAATAGCGATTGCAGCCATCATGAACGATTTCGACGATCTCGTGATCGGCGCGGGCATGGCGGGTTTGTCCGTTGCCGCATTGCTCGCGCGAGCCGGCAGGCGAGTGCTCGTGCTCGAAGCGCACGACACGCCGGGCGGATACGCGCATACGTTCCGCATGCGCGATTTTCGTTTTTGCGCCCAAGTTCATTACATTTTCGGCTGTGGTGAAGGCGAATCGATCGGGCGCATTCTCGCCAAACTTGGAATCGATTCCGCAATTCCCTTCGTCCGCCTCGATCCCGAAGGCTTCGACCATATCGTCGTCGGAGGAGACAGGTTTCGCATCCCCAATGGTTTGTCCAAATTCCGGGAGCGTTTGCTGCGACGTCATCCCGAATGGCGCGAGCCCATTGTGCGGTATTTTGATATTGTCACCGCCGTCGCCGAAGAGCTCGATCGGACAGACGAACTACCTGCAAAATTGTCCCCATGGGCCGTCGTGCGTTCGGCATATCGATTTCGGCATTTGATTCGATATGCGCGGTCGACGCTCGGCGATGTTTACGATTCAATCCAGGCGCCGCCGAAACTTCGGGCCATCTTGGCCGGTCAATGCGGCGATTATTTGTTGCCGCCCCGCGATGTGTCCTTTCTGCTGCACGTCGCGCTTGTGCACGGTTACGATCGCGGCGCGTATTATCCCACAAAACACTTTTATCATTTCGTCGAGACGATCACCGACACGATCCGCAACGCGCCGGGTTGCGCCGTGCTGCTCGAACATGAAGTCGCTCAAATCGTTGCGGAGAATGGTCGAGTCACCGGGGTGCGCACGAAAAACGGAAAAACCTTCACGGCTTCGCGGTATATATCCAACGTCGATCCGCATCGCACCGCGTCGCTCGTCGGATGGAACCATTTTCGTTCCGCCGAAGACAAGCGGCTTCATTATGAATATTCGGCGGGCACCTTTACGATGTACCTCGGCGTCAAAGGAATCGACCTGCGCGACCACGGGTTTGGCTCGTACAATGTCTGGCATTACCCGGACGAAAACATCGAACGGCAATACGACAATCAATTGTTGCGAAATGATTTATCGAATCCGTGGCTGTTCATGTCGACGCCTTCGTTGCATTCCGACACGCCGGGTACATGTCCACCCGGGCATCAGATCCTCGAAGTGGCCACCGCTTGCGATCACACATTTTACGCGGCATTACGTCGCGACGATCGGCGCCGGTACAATCGCGAGAAGAAGAAAATCCGCGATACGATTTTCGATATCCTCGAAGCGCATTACGTTCCGCGTCTGCGCGAAAACGTGGTTTTGCAGGTGGTTGGAACGCCGGCGACGAATGAACGATTTTGCCGCGCGCCATACGGGAATTCTTATGGCGCAGCGCTCGTCCCGAAAAACATCACGCTGGACCGAAAACCCTATCGCACGTCGCTCGATAATTTGTGGATGGCCAACGCCACGGCGGGAATGCCGAGCGTCGCGGGTGCAATGGGCGCGGGCGCTCGGTTGTATGAAGAATTGGCGGGAGATGCGGTGTAGTTCCGAGGACTTAGCCGACTCCTCTCGTGCCCCCGCCATGCCGCCGGTGTGGAAAAAGTCCTTATGTACGTCTCGCTTGATCAACCTATGGGCACGTGATTGAGCCGCTCGGGGCCGAGCGTCGTGGGCGGGTGTCGCTTCTACGGGTGCTTTTTCTCGAACTCCTCGAGAGTCATGAGGTTGTCGAGGAACTCCTGAAGGCTGTTCGCCACGAGAAACACGTTTCGGTAATCCTGTCGAAAGCAGCCGTCCTCGTCGATCTCATCCTCATGGTCCCAAAAGTAGATCTTGCCTTTGCGTCCACCTTCCCAGCCGATGCAGAGCTTGTTTCCGGCAGCGTCTGTGCCGATTGGGATGAGATCGGCTGGCACGCGATCTTCGTAAACCTGCAGCGCACGATCTAGGCGCTCGGTTTTTCTGCCCTCATGGATCCCATAAAAGGCATCCAACACCGATCCCTGACCATGCCACCCCGGAACCTCGAACACATTGGGAGCAGGCCATCCACCGTTCGAGGCAAGCAGGAAGTTCTTGTAGTCAGTTGGCAGTACCAGGCCCCAACGTGCTTCGAATTCGGCGATCAACGCTGCAGATGTCGCGCCGAATGGATTCAGTTCCTCAATTTGCACCGTCTCGATCTCCTTATCGCGCCCCAGCCATCCCGCCGGTATGGAAGAAATCTTCGTGTACGTCTTTCTTTACCAATTGCATGGTTTTTCCATCTTGGTGGTGATGCCAGGTATAGTCTGCTTCCTTCCTAAATTTCTCAGTGATCCCCGCGGCTTTGTCAGCGGCTGCAAAGTCTTTCGGATAACTCCCCGTAAACTCGATCTGTACATCTTTCACCGTGGGATGTCGATACTGCGTGAAATCCGGAAACCCAGCCTTGTCATATGTGACGCTCACGCCATCGCTACGCGTGAACGTGGTCGTTCCGTCCGCCTTCTGGCTTATCGAGCCGCCGTTGTCCATCCACTTCTTTGCAACGGGCTGATGCGGTTTGCGCGCACCGCGCGAGGTTTTCGATGCACTGGCGCCCGCTGTATCGCGTGCCGCATGCAAGGCGACGCTTGCCGTCACCCCGATTCCTAGGGCGAGAACCACCTCCTCAATGATGATGACCTCGACATAAACGATCGTGACCACCGTAATCGTAACGGGGTCGGCCTGCCCAACATACGCACGATTCGGTGCCGCCTCCGCAGTCGATGACTGCAATGGCGTGGGTCGGAGCGAAGCTTCCTCAATGACCTCCGGGTCGACGTGCATATTTCGCAATGCGTCGCGGATGCACATTCCGACCTCGGGATTGGGCTCGCCCGTCGTGGTCGCCTCGACAACGCGGCCATCCTCGTCCACCTTGATCCGCGCATCCACCGAACGCCGCGCGAGATCGGCGTCTTTATGGACCAATGCGGCACATTCCTTGAGGTGTTCCTCGGTATTCTCGGGGAGGTACGGTTGTCCAAGCCCCGCGGATGGATGTCGCAATTCGAACGAATGGCATCCCAGCGGCAGGAACGATAACAACATGCAGACGATGAGCCAGAATGAAACGATGGCTCGAAAGGGCGGGTGGTTCATGTTGTACACGGTACGATGCTCCCGTTTGTCACGTCAATGCGAAAACCAGCAATCAGCACCTCAATGGGTTTGAGAAGGCGGCAGGTTATGCGCTACCCACTGTAAAACGGCATGAACTCGTTTGTCGACGTAACGCTCCCGCAGAACAGCAAGATTCCAACTGCCTCCCCCCACATTTCCTCTTTACTCGCGTGTTGCACGTTGGTATTCTCGCCTCATGAGCCAAACTCCGGTCTACATCTTGTCCGATATCGTGCAGCGCCTTGGACCCGCCACCGACGCTGAAACTCGCCTCGAAGTCGAAGGCTATACCAATGAAGACTTCATCGCCAAAGGCCGGCGTATTGGTACGCCGAGATTGGCCAAAGAAATCGCTCGGAATTACGGCGTCATGGTCGATTGGTTGAATACCGCGACCGCCCAACAAAAAGAAGTTCTCGGGTTTGTCGGATTGGATTGGTTGCGCATTGCCGCACATGCTGGGCGCCAAGCCGAAATTCGCCATGACAACCTCGGCCGGGGAGAATCCGAAAAAGCCGCGACGAAACACGTGCGCGTGGCCAAAGCCGATGAAGCCATGCATTTGGTAAAATCTACGCGGGAACGATTGTATACCGCATTGTTGAACGTCGCCGGCGGGTTGGCTGTTTGGAAAGCACGCGTCGAAGCGGCGTATGCCACGCCCGATACGCAGGTGCCCATGACTGACGCCGTCGATGCGTTGTGCACCATTGCGGAGAAAATGTTGGCCGAACCCACGGCCGGTATGACGATTCGTTTGGCTCGGAATAACATCACCGCTCAATCCATCTCGAAATGGCGCGAGCTCGCCGATTCGGCACGCGTTGCCAAACGCGAAGCCGACGCGGTCGCTCCGGCTCCCCCGGTCACGCAAGCCGATATCGATGTGTGGGATGGAATCGCGATTACCCTCTTCGAACAATTCGTCGATGCGGTCGAAGATGCGCGCCGTTTGGATCCGGCCATTCCCGCGCCGTCGATCATCGGATTGCGCAATTGGTTCGGCCGTCGGTCCCATAAGGACGAATCACCGGAAACACCGCCGGAAGCGTCTTCGTCGGGAACGACGCCGTAATTCGGCGCCGATTGCACATCGACTCCAGCGGCATTCCGTAGCATAAACCACAATTACCCGCTGTGACGACATCCGAACCGTCTGGAACCAGCCCTGACGGTGCCGTAACATAGGGCCACTCACGCAACAAGGCGTCTCGACACGTGGTGCAGGACATGCGGGCGCGTGGTGCATGGCATTACGGTGGCTGGCGCATGGCATGTCGGCGGCTGGTGCATGGCATCTCAATGGCAGGTGCAGCGCTTACCGAATGTGCGCGCAAGGCATCCCAATGGCAGGCGCAGCGCGTACCGAATGTGCGCGCAAGGCACCTTGGCGCTGGGAAAAAGTGTTTGGCACAGTATGCGCTAGGCCATCATTGAATTCGTTGCGCGGCTTTTCTGCGATTTCCCGGTCGTGTTTGCGCGCCGCCAACTCCACCTTCTATCTTCTCCCAACCGTCGACAGCACGACCACGACATCCGCGCACGATGCACGAGAAATTTTCCTTGACCCATGGGCTTCCATGGGGCTTAACTGGTCACTGCCCCACCGTCGAGATCCAGATGTATATTCCGTTTTTTGAGCCGTCCGCAGTCGATCCGTCTCTGCTTCACAACCGACAAAATGAGCTTGCTTGGCTCGTCGATCCGATTTCGACGTACCTCCGGGACAGTGCTCGGGTCACTCGCCGCTCGCTCTCCTTTTGCGTGACTGGGGAGAAGGGCGTCGGTAAAACCATTCTCACGAAGGCCGCTCTGCAAGAAGTGCGTAATAGATTTTCGGAACACGCCATCTTTGTCGAAGCGGATTGTCGGCTCCTGCATACGGCCAAGGATGTCATTGATGCGCTTGCTCGGAGCGTGGTCTTCCAACTTGAGGAATACCGCAGCAAGTACCCCAAAGACGTCCCGAGCGAGCTTATGGACACGGCACAGATCCTCAATACGTTGACTCGATTCGATGAAATCGAGATGAAGGAAGCGCATCAACACGTCCTGCAATTCAAGGCGGCCGCGTCCCTCAAAGGCGATCACATTTTTCTCAAGGCGCTCAAACTCGATTTTGGCATCGAAGTCACCCGTTCGATCAACGTCTCGCGGGATCTGACGGGTAAAGTACGCTTCGACGAACTGCGGCTCTGCAAACTGCTCGCAGCGCTTTTCGAGGAGATCCGCCGTGCAGGCATCGAGGTGGTTGTGTTTGTCGATAACATGGACGAGATTCACCATGAGTATCTGAAAGAGGGTGAAAGGGAGAAGGCACGTCACGAAACCACAACTCTGCTCCAACTGCGGGATGCGCCAATCATATTCGTCGTCGCCATGCGTACCTATTACAAAGGCATCCTTCCACGGGAGATGACGAACCGTTGCAACCTGCGGCGGCTCAATGAACACGAGCTTCACGGCATTCTGCAAAAACGCCTCAAACAAGTGCAATCCGATGCGCAAAAAGCCGCGGAGCATCCGAGCTTGAAGAAAACGGTGGCGCGACTGGCCAAATGTGCGCCGACGCCGCTCGCATTTCTCACCTGGTTCAAATACTTATTCGAGAGGGGCGCTCTTTCCACCGAAACCTTGGACGACGGCATAACGGAGTTCTTGGAGACGTACTACGCGTGGCTTCCGGCCAATGTCTGGCGCAAGGTGGTACCACGGTTCGCGGACCGTAATGGTGTCATCAGCCGTGAAGAATTGCTTGCCGCATGCGACAACAACGAGGGTTTGCTTCGTCTGGTCGTCCAGCGTCAGGGGGTCCTGCCCATCGACTTTTGGGATCCCACGACATACTACACCCTCGATCCGGAATTGCACCTCGTTCACCCCGAGGTATGTGTTCCTCCGCCGGAAGCAGCGAGTTGAACTGTGTGGCTGCTCCGCCTACCCCTTTCGGCTGAGAAACGTTTTTCTCTCCCACACGGTCGCCATTTTGTCCCTTGGTATTTCACCAATAACCAAGTATCTCGACTGGCTTGGATCCTAGCGGGTGTCCTCGAGGGGGTCGAACGCCACCTGATTCTTCCATTTCCGGCAGTTCGTCCTTTTCTCGAGTCAGCAAGCTCCGTGGAATGCAAGGGCATGCTGATTGTCGCGACGATTGGAAATGCGAGCATCGATACGCGTGCTCTTCATGAGATGTTTTCGCTTCGCACCCGTCACCATCTTTTGGTCCACCATCCCGCTCCGCAAGAAAGTGGTTATGCCTGGCAGGAGCGGTATTTGAAGCGTCCGCTCGTGGAATGCCTGCAGGCGATCGTCCATGACCCAAAGCATCCGCTCGTTTCCTTCAATATTGCGGCATTGCCCATTCTCAAGGCCGCGGCATTGACGACCGATGTGTTGAGCCTCGTAGAGCTTCTCGAAGCCACCATCGAGCACCGCTTGGCACGCGTTCTAGATGGGACGAACGCGAAAGATTACGAAATGAGCCTGTATGCGGTCGCAGGACAGCGCTTTGCAGAGAGACTATTACGGCTCTTGCCCGGGCCTCTGGAAGCGGCCATTGAAGTGCTGAAAAAAGAGGGGAATGGAGTTTGGACTGAAGAGCAATTTCGCGTGGGCGCAGAAGCGCTCGAACAGTTGGGGTTGGCACAGGTCACTGGTGGATCCGTAAGTCTCGGACCGCTGGCGCGAAAAGCTGCGCAGTTTCCGGCACAGCCAAATAACTCGTCACGGCGGTGGATTGCGGAAACAGCATCGATTCTCGACGCTCTGCGGTCTCAAGGCAACCTGGACAATATAGAGTTTGCCAAAGCAAGCATAAACGCCGTCAGCGAGATTTTTCATAACTTACGTGAGTCGAACCTTGCATCCAGAACGCCAAAGAAGGACGATATCGAGCGGGTACGGATGTGGGTCCGTGCAGGGACTGATTTCGAGGAAAGGTGTAATCGTGCACGGGATTTCTTGAATGATCCGGATCGTGCGGCCATCGTGAGGACAAACAAGTATGTCGAATATGACGTATGGTTGGAAGCGCTCAGGGGAACGTTTCAAGACGAGGAATGGGAGCACGTAAGCACCACTTATGAAGGCGACGAATTTTACGATTTGACAATTCCCGAGGAGCAAAGAAGAAAGAATCTCGCGCCTGACGCTCGTTCGTCATTTCACGGATTTCAAGTTCTCGATCGCGGACGATTCAGTGTTCACGGATTGATCTCCCGTCACATTGATGCGTTTCTCGTAAAGCACGCCGACCAGAGGTTGAACCTGGCGCGCTGGCTGGCATTTGCGCTTTTTGAAGCAAACCTACATGTAGAGCGCAAACCGCTCTTTACGGATCTACTGGCCTTTTGTTATCGCACAGCCGCCGAGCATGGCGACGGTTCTTTTCTGGAAGAAGCCAATCGTGCCATCCGGCGCTGTTATGCACTTGCATTAAAGAACCATTATGAGCCGGAACGAGCCCATATCGCAGAGGATGCGAAAGCACTCAGGCTCGATACGGCCAGTATCCTCCCGGCTGGGGAACGGTCCTCGGCGTATCTCGAAGCAATGAGGCAAGCGTTCGACGCTATGCTCGAAGGCGATTTTGCCGACGCTCGCAAAGCTTATTCGCAAGCATTCACCGTTGCGACAGAACGAGACGAAGCGTTTGACGCATGGGTTGCGCTGCATGGCGAAGCCGAAGCGACGTGGGATGGTTTGGACTTCGATGAGCAAATTGACGGCGACCGCCAAACACTCATGGACGACTACCACCGCCGCATAGAAGTGCTGGAGCAGAAAGAGGGTGTCACCGCGTGGCTGGCACGAGCACGAGAGTATCGGGAGCAAATGGACAAGCTCACAATCGAGAAGCTCGTGCGCGAGAGACGACACAGGTTATCCAGCAGCCAAACGTATTCGATCAATCATGCTCCGCACGAATACTGGACGTTATTTACCGATCTCGAGACAATTTTCGCGTCACCGAATTTTCAACGAAAATACATCCAACCGCTCATCGATTTCGGTGGGTATGATTCGAGTGAGGAATTGACTTATCGCCTTCGGCTCGACGTGAACAAAACCGAGGAAACCCTGGCGTGGATTTTGCGTGTGCTTGATGCGTCCGGACCAACGTTGGAAGAAGCGCAAAAGCGAGATGAGGCGCTGCTTGCGGAATACAAACGCGACGACGCACGCAAGCTCGAACGGATGCGCCGCATAAAGATATTTTCACAAATTGCAAAGATCTTTCGGGTCGACGACTTGAATTGGGCGGCGGCGTTTCTTACGAAATGCAAAGAAGAGCGGAATGACCCGTATTGGTTCCGCCGGACGAACTTCGCCGCACACGCTTCGGCGATATGTGGCTACGTGCAACTCGAAACACGCGCCATCGGACTCGATATGCTCGAGCAGTTTGTGGGTGGCGATATCACTTGGCACGAGCGTTTCGAACTCGCTCGCGGATTGAATCATGGTGCTGTTCCCATTCAGCAATGGATCGGCTTGCATGAAAACGCGGCTGAGAGGCTCGCACAGTTGACGCTGCGTTTGATTAAAACGGCTTACGACGAAAACGACAACGATGTGAAGGAGTGCGCGGGCGACGAACTGTTTACCCCCGCGCTCATGAAAATCGTCCAAGCGACCCGGAGATTCCAGCGAAAGCTTCCTGAACCGATAATCAACGCCATGCGGGTATGGGCGAACGAGGTTCTTTCGCATGTCTGGGATAACGACGCCATTCAACTTGCACTGACACTTGCACCAAACGCTGAAACACGAGACGAAACGATAACACGCCTTCTGGGAATGATTCACGCTGCAATCGCTGAGGCTACCAATGGCGCGGCACTAGACGCCCCAATTCAAGCCTGGATCCACCTCGTCGAAGCGAGCGTAGATCCCCAAGAAACCGCGATGGCGGCGGCCGCACGGGGCGTATGGGGTAAACTCGATGCATTTTGGGGCGCCATTTTGGAGCGGCCGCGCATGGGCGCGCAAGAGAAGTGGGCTTATGTTTCGTTCCTATCGTGTTGGCTCGCTTCGGATGTGGCAAATCCCGAATTGATTGTACGAGAAAAACTGCTCGAACTCGTCAAGCGGGCTCCAGAGAATCTCTCCCTATGTGCCCCAGTTCTCGACCCAAAGCATTGGGGAGATCTTTGGCCATCGTTTGTCGCGGTGATTTGGAAACAGGCGGGCGGTGGTGATGGCTCGGATTCTGTCGCCGCCCGACGCGAAGTTGTCGCGCTCTTTAACCAGTGGCTTCTTAACACGCAAGCATCACACGTGGAACTTCCGGCAGAACTCGACATTCTCCTCGACCACACATTATTGGCGATTCTGGACGAGAGCGATTCCGTCGCGAATTACGCAGCCTATGGAGTTCTTCGTTATGCCGTTCGCGCGCGTAAGCCGCACGACATACGGCGCATCAGCAATGCATTGTTGAGAATTGCGCACGATCCGCGTGTCGACGTTCGTGGTGCCGCCGCATACGCCGGTACCTATTTGCCCGGACAGAAGGATATTGCCGGCGAAATTTGTATGATGGCGTTGGACATCGATGAGCGTCTCAAAATGGATCCGTACGCAGTTATCCAACGCCAACGCATCTACGGCGTGCTTGACGGTCGATATCCTCACGATTGATTCCCGCTACTTCACAATCGTTATTCCAAGACGCACAGCTTCCATTCATTGGAGTACAAACCATCGGCGCAACTTATGCACGAAGGCGCAAAGTTGGTCATTCCAAACCTTCGGCTTTGACCGCGTGGTCAACTAACTTCGGGACCGATCGCGCCGCGCTGCGAACACAAAATTTCGCTTATTTTCAGCCGCTTTTCCGATGAAAGGTCGGCTCGAACGTCGGACATTCTTGACCGGCCGGTCATCATAGATGACATGCGGCGAGACCGTCAAGCGGGCGAAGAAGCGGCGGCAATTTTTTCGTCTTTGCCCCATCCACCTCCAATTTTGAGACGAATTTGCACGCGGTTTGAGACGCCAAGCCTTGCGAAACTTGGAAATGCAGACCAGCGTGGAACGAATCGAGCGCCCGTGGCGCTCCAGGAGCTCACGACGATGAAGGTTCGTGCACGAGCCATGCTGCCGGTTGTTGCCGTTTTGCTGATCGCGACGCCG
>WBZU01000592.1_pt1 | contig 30494 bp, 33 predicted proteins | sample 5204311 | NCBI WGS metagenome assembly WBZU01 (sample SAMN12344359, study PRJNA552823) | activated sludge metagenome | biome: Activated sludge suspended growth; feature: Nitrification reactor; material: Wastewater; isolation source: activated sludge from nitrification reactor of wastewater...
AAAGGAGGCTGTTTGTGCAGGGGTCAGTACAGACGAACTCGATCTGATTGCTGAAAAGGAAATTAGAGCTCGTGGTGCAATCCCAGCGTTTAAAGGGTATAGAAACTACCCGAAAACGCTTTGTGCCTCAGTCAATGAGCAGGTTGTTCATGGCATTCCATCGAAGCGTAAACTGAAGGATGGAGACATCATTGGCTTGGACCTTGGGGCGATTGTCGGAGGATTCTATGGGGATTCCGCTGTGACCGTTGCAGTTGGTCGAATCCCTCATGAAATAGAGAAGTTGGTACAGGTGACCAGGGAAGCTCTCTATCTTGGAATCAAACAAGCGGTTGTTGGTAATCGGTTGACGGATATTTCACATGCGGTGCAGGCTCATGTAGAGGCCGCTGGGTTTTCAGTTGTCACGGAGTTTGTGGGCCACGGCATTGGACGACAGCTGCACGAGGAGCCCCAAGTCCCAAACTACGGGAAGTCTGGACAAGGGCCTCGATTGCAATCTGGGATGGTTTTGGCGATTGAACCAATGGTGAATATGGGGCGGAGTGCCGTTCGCGTTCTCGATGATCGATGGACAGCGGTCACTGTGGATGGGAGCTTATCGGCGCACTTTGAACATACCATTGCCATACAGCCAGCAGGCGCTCCTCGCATCTTGAGTCAGTTGGAGAAGCCCTACACTACCGTGAGCAAGAGGGTATAGCCACCGTTATGGCAAAAGAAGATATTATTGAGGTTCAAGGATCAGTCGCCGAAACGCTTCCGAATGCCATGTTTCGCGTCAAACTTGAAAATGGCCATATCATATTGGCTCATATCTCTGGGAAAATGCGTATGCATTTCATTCGTATTTTGCCGGGGGATAAGGTCACTGTGGAGATGTCTCCGTACGATTTGACCAGGGGTCGAATCACCTATCGATTTAAGTAACGGGAGTTGAGGATTGCCATGAAGGTCAAGTCGTCAGTGAAGCCTATTTGCGCGAAGTGCAAAGTTGTTCGCCGTCGTGGTGTCGTGCGGATCCTCTGCAAGAATCCGCGACACAAGCAACGGCAGGGGTAGCCGTGGAGTGGTGCACAGTGATGCAGAGTTCTGAACATATAGAGTCAGGAGAGCGGTGCAGCCTGTTGGCTCGCACCTGATGCTCGTATCTGGAGGAAGAATGGCACGTATTGCTGGTGTCGATTTACCGAGGAATAAGCGAACGGACATCGGGTTGACCTATGTCTACGGAATTGGGCGAACCTCAGCTCAGCAGATTCTCGCTGAAGCCGGTGTTGACGGCGCCGTTCGTGTCAAAGATTTGAGCGAAGATAAGATTGTAAAATTGCGAGAAATCATTGAACGTGATTACCGGGTTGAGGGTGATCTTCGGAAAGAGGTGTCACTTAATATCAAGCGGCTGGTGGATTCTGGGACTTATCGAGGTCTCCGGCATCGAAAGGGCTTACCTGTTCGGGGTCAACGGACCAAAACAAATGCAAGGACCCGGAAAGGGCGTCGTGCCGGTGTGAGTAGTAAACCAAGACCGACCGCAGGCAAACCAGGAGCCCGTCCGTAGTCTACTCCGCCATTGAGAGGAGCGAGTATGAGTGTGAAAAAAGGCAAGAAGAAGGAGCGCCGGATTGTTCAGAGCGGAGTGGCTCACGTTCAAGCGTCTTTCAATAATACCATTGTGACCATTACCGACATGAGCGGTAACACGGTGGTCTGGGCCAGTGCCGGGAATCAGGGCTTTAAAGGTTCACGCAAGAGTACGCCCTTTGCTGCTCAGCGGGCTGGGGAGGCGGCAGCGAGGAAGGCAATGGAAAGTGGAATGCGTCAGATTGACGTGTATGTGAATGGGCCTGGATCAGGGCGAGAGTCGGCGATTCGGTCTCTGCAGGGGGCAGGGTTGCGGATCAACTTGATTCGTGATGTCACCCCCATCCCACATAATGGGTGCCGTCCGCCCAAGCGACGTCGAGTGTAATTCATGCGAGCGAATGAGTCGTAGAGGTTTTGGGTTTTAGGTGACGGGATAGTCAACGACTCGGGCAGCTCTTTTCCGAGGAGGCATCAGTGGCAAAGTATCGTGGTCCTGTCTGTCGGTTGTGTCGGCGCGAAGGTGAAAAGCTTTTTTTGAAGGGCACGCGCTGCATGACGGAAAAATGTGCGATCGAACGGCGGAGCTATCCCCCTGGCCAGCATGGACAAGGGCGTCAACGGACATCCGACTATAGCCTGCAGCTCCGTGAGAAGCAGAAGCTCCGTCGGATTTATGGCCTTCAGGAGTGCCAGTTTCGGGGAGTATTCGAACGTGCCGAACGGCAGACTGGCGTCACGGGAGATGCGTTATTGCGTCTTCTTGAGTGCCGTTTGGACAATGTGGCCTATCGGCTAGGTTTTGGGGCTTCGCGCAAGCAAGCTCGCCAACTTGTCAGTCATGGTCATTTCACATTGAATGGCAAAAAGATTACAGTGGCCGGCGCCTTGGTGAAGCCTGGCGATGTCATCGAGATTCGTGAACGGAGTCGAGATCTTGTGGCCATTCAGGCGGCCTTGGAGTCAGTCGACAGTCGTGGAATCCCAGAATGGCTGGAGCTGGATCGTGGGGCATTCAAAGGGGTTGTCCGGGCCCTTCCTGCTAAGGACCAAATTACGTTGCCAGTGAATGAGCAGATGGTGGTCGAATTATATTCTCGATAGCCCGCTGGTCTGGTTGCTATTCGGTCAGGTGTAAGCCGTCAATGTGTTTGTCACTCGATGGTATGGAGGGTGGGTCATGATCAAAGCGATGAAGGACTTTCAGATCCCAATGCGGGTGGAAGTCGACAAGGATACACAGTCCCCCACATTCGGCCGCTTCACAACCGAGGCGTTTGAACGGGGGTTCGGTACCACGATTGGTAATGCCCTTCGCCGCATTTTGTTGTCGTCGCTTACCGGTGCTGCGGTGACCACTGTAAAGATCGAGGGGGTCGTTCATGAGTTTTCAACTATTTCCGGCGTAACCGAAGATGTCACGGCAATTATCCTGAATATTAAAAGTCTACGCTTGGCACTCCATACGGATAAACCCAAGACCATTCGGTTGAAAAAGAAGGGGCCTGGCGAAGCGAAGGGTTCCGATGTGCTTCATGACGCTGAGGTGACTATTCTCACCCCAGAGTTGCACATCGCGACCCTCGACAAGGATGCCACGTTGGATATTGAGATGACGGTCAAGCATGGGCGCGGGTATGTCCCAGCCGAACGCAACAAGGAAGAAGGGTTGCCGATTGGTGTGATTGCCATCGACTCGGTGTTTTCTCCGATCAAGCGGGTAAATTTTCATGTGGAAAATGCCCGTGTAGGTCGTATGACTGACTATGACAAGCTGGCGGTGGAGATCTGGACTGATGGCACGATCAGTCCTCGGGATGCCCTTTCGAACGCCGCAGGGATTTTACGTGAGCACTTGGATATCTTCATCAATCCAGAAGAGCGCAGCGAAGGGAAGAACGAGGCAGGATACGAGGAGTCTCATCGCGAGGTCAATAAGAACCTTTCTCGAAGCGTGAATGAATTGGAGTTGTCTGTTCGGGCTGCTAATTGTTTGAAAAACGCAAATATCAAGACGATTGCTGATTTAGTTCAAAAGTCTGAAGGGGAGATGCTCAGGACCAAGAATTTCGGCAAGAAGTCTCTCAATGAAATCAAAGAAATACTCACGGAAATGGGTCTTTCATTAGGAACGAAGGTTGAGGCGGCGTCGTCTCCACACAACGGAAGTCCAAAATCAGAATGATGATTCTTAGCCAAGGGGAACACCGTGCGACATAGAAAAAAAGGACGACAACTTGGTCGCCAGACGAAACACAGAGGGGCCCTTTTTCGAAACCTCGTCACATCGTTGCTGGATCACGAACGTATTGAAACGACGGAAGCAAAAGCCAAAGAAATCAGAGGATTTACTGATCGCATGATCACACTCGGGAAGGAAGGGACGCTTCCTGCTCGACGGAGAGCTTTAGGGTTTCTTCGAAGTAAGACCGTCGTCTCAAAGCTTTTTGACGACGTTGCTGCGCGGTTTAAAGATCGGCCTGGTGGGTACACCAGAATCATTAAAACTCGCCGTCGTGTGGGAGATGCTGCGGAAATGGTCGCCATTGAGCTCGTGGCTCGTCAAGAGACGACGGCCCAGAAGAAGTCTGGTGCAAGCCAAGCACAGCCTTCTCCGACGGAGGCAACCCCATCCACCTAGCTTTCTGTCAAACCAAACTGTATTAACATCCAAAGCCCCGCAGGCCGAACGGCCTGGGGGGCTTTTCTTTTTTGGTGAGACGTTTACTTGATTGATCGCACCTGCTAAGATCGTGCCAGAAATAGACTCTAGTCTAGACTCCTATGTCTGGGGAATCATTCAGAAATGTGGGAAATTTTCGCCCGTCGAGCCCTGCTTTCCTTGAGTATCCTCCTGACAATATTTCTTGGCTACCTTCTCTTCAGAAATGCTGAGTCCCCTTCTCGTGAGGCCTCCGTCTCCTTAAATGCGATTGAAGATGCCGATGCGAAACTGGGTGAGTTTACCTTTACCCAATCGAAGGGGGAGGCCGTGGAATGGCAGGTCCGAGCCAGGCAGGCACGCATCTTTGAGCAGGAAAAGCGCGCCGTTCTGCACGAGGTTGTCTTGACTTTTTATGGGGGATCCGGTGATGAAGTGACTGTCCATGGTGAAGAGGGGACCTTTAATACGGCAACCAAGGATTTTGTATTAGCCAATCGAGAAACTCCCATCGTCGTCCAAACCAAGAGTGGATACACTATTTATACCGACCGGCTAGAGTGGGTAGAGGCAATGAGAGAGATCAGGACGACGGCGCCGGTTCGGATCGTGGGCCATGGGTTGGAGATCCGAGGGCAAGGGCTAATGGGGCGAATATCATCAGAAGAGTTTGAGATACTCCAAGATGTCCATGTGGATCTGGTGTCTGCTTCTTAGTGTTGTATTGTCAGGATCTTCGGCAGCCGCTCCCACATCTGACTCTGGGAGTCTGAAGCGGAGTGTAGAGGCCCCTGGTGTTCCAACGACCATCACTTCCAATCGGATGACGGTACGGAATCAGGATAGCCAGGCCGTCTTTGAGGGGGCGGTAGTGCTCACGCGAGGCTCCTTGGTCGTGCACTCTGATAAGATGGTGGTGTCGTTCCAGCCAAAGAACTCTCAAGGTGCGGCAACAGCGAGAAAGGGAGACGAGCAGCGTGATTCCGCTCAAGCCTCATCAAACGTTCAGCCAGGGCATCCAGGATCAACGATGTCGAGCCGTTCGGTGAGTCGTGTTGAAGCGATTGGAGAGGCGCACTATGTCAAAATTAAGTATGAAAATGGCAATGCGACCTGCCAAAAGGCGGTGTACTTCGCAGACGGTGAAAAAGTTGTGTTGACAGGCGATCCAGTGGCTTGGGAAAAGGGGACGCGTGTCAGTGGTAAGCAAATCACTCTCTTTCTCGCCGAAGAACGTAGCGTGGTGGAAGGAGCGTCCCATATCCGCATTGAAGGCGAGGGGCAGCCTGAACAATGACTCCAAGGGTTGAGGAAGAACCGACGAGGCTTGTGCAGAGCGTGGCACTAGAGAACGGTACATCATTGCGGGCGAACGGATTAATGAAAAGCTTTCGTGGCCGAAAGGTCGTGAAAGGTGTGGCGATCGAAGTCTTTGCAGGTGAAGTCGTAGGTCTTCTGGGACCAAATGGAGCTGGGAAGACGACGATCTTCGATATGATGGTCGGATTATGCCAGCCGGATGCAGGAGAGATCACCTTCAAAGGGGAATCCGTTACGAGCCTGCCAATGTACAAGCGAGCACGTAAAGGTATCGGGTATCTCCCCCAGGAGTCGTCCGTATTTCGCCGTCTCTCGGTGGAAGATAATGTCCTGGCCATTCTGGAAATGCTGGGATATGCTCGTCAAGATCGAAATGAACGGGTCGATGCCCTGCTCAAAGAATTGGATCTTGGACACATTCGGAAAAGCATGGCCTACGCCCTTTCCGGCGGCGAGCGGCGGCGATTGGAGATTACGCGTGCGCTGGCGGCCACCCCATCCTTTATGTTGCTGGATGAGCCATTTGCGGGAATTGATCCGATCGCGGTGGCGGACATTCAGCAGATCATTACGCGGTTGAAAGTGAAAGGGATCGGCATCTTAATTACCGATCATAATGTCCAGGAAACGCTTTCCATTGTTGATCGAGCGTATATCATTAATGAGGGTGTGATCTTGGAATCGGGCCCTCCTGATGTAATTGTCCAGAGCGAAACCGCCAGAGCGGTCTATCTTGGAGAACAGTTTAGATTGTAGGAAAGTAAACGGTTGGCCATGAAACTGCGTCTTGATCTGAAACTTAGCCAAAAACTCATCATGACGCCACAGTTGCAACAGGCGATTAAGCTGCTGCAGTTGTCGCGACTTGAATTGCAACAGAGCCTGACACAGCACATCTTGGAGAATCCTCTGCTTGATGAAGTCCAATCCGATGTCGAGGACGGGGAGTCATCGGTTAATGAGGAGAAGGCTGAGGAAGTCGCAGCATCGGCTGGGCAGGAACAGAACGTTCAGGATGAATCGCGGGAAGAACAAGGATCACCGGAAGAGTTTTCTGCCTCAGGTTGGGAAGAGTACTTTGGTAGAGATCGGCGAGGCGGGGATACGGAATATGCTTCTGCGCAGGATGACCTGCCCTCATACGAGCAGACTGTGGCCAAGCCCACTTCTCTGGAGGAACATCTGCTCTGGCAGTTGTCTCTATCGACACTCACGGATCGAGAGAAAACCGTCGGCCGCTTGATTATTGGCAATTTAGATGATGACGGCTATCTCCGCATTTCGTTAGCTGAGGTGATTGCTGGAACGGACTTTACGGAATCGGAGGCGGACTCGGTCCTAAAAGACGTTCAAACCTTTGATCCGACAGGAGTTGCCGCTAGGGATCTTCCGGAGTGTCTGCTCTTGCAATTGCGCCATGTAGGTCGTAATCCCTCCGGGTCGCTCGGTGCACCCCCTGGGGCGCTCAAGGGATCAGTGATTGAAGCAATTGTGCTCCACCATTTAAAGGATCTGGAGCGGAGACAATACGCAAAGGTGGCGAAGGCCCTGAATGTTACAGTAGAGGACGTCTTTCACGCAACCAAGGTAATTGGGGAGCTCGAGCCAAAACCCGGGCGACCATTCATCAATACTCAAAACTACGTCATCGTGCCGGATGTGTTTGTCGTCAAGAATGAAGGGGAGTGGGTTGTGTTGTTAAACGATGACGGTCTGCCACGGATGAGAATCAGCCCGTATTATAAACAGCTCATTTCGTCGGGGCAGAGTGGTACGCCTGAGACGAAGGCATACATGGACGAAAAGATGCGGGCCGCACAGTGGGTGATTCGAAGCATCGAGCAGCGCAATAGAACGATTGTTAAGGTAGTCTCGAGCATCGTCAAGTTTCAGGAGGAGTTTTTTGAACGTGGAGTGCAGTATCTGAAGCCGTTAGTCCTAAAACAGGTGGCTGAAGATATTGGGATGCATGAGTCGACGATCAGCCGAGTGACAGCCAACAAATACATGTACTGTCCACAAGGTATGCTGGAGCTTAAGTTTTTCTTCAATGCCGGACTCCAGCGGGCCGACGAACCGTCTGGCATGCACTCTTCGGTATCAGTTCGCGATATGATCAAAATAATGGTGGCTGAGGAGGATGCTAAGCGACCATTGAAAGATGAAGAGATCGCGGCCAAGCTCTTTACTCAAGGTGTGCGCATTGCAAGGAGGACGGTCGCCAAGTATCGGGCAGAGTTGAATATTGCTTCAGCAAGTCAGCGGAAACAGTTTTTTTGATGAGAGAGGTATTGCGTCAGGCTGGAATAAATTGGAGGTAGGCATGACATTAAAAATCACAGGCCGCCACATGGATGTTACGCCAGCGCTGAAAAGTTATGTGGAAACGCGAATGAGCCGGCTGGATCGTTATGGGTTAAAGGTTGGGTCGTTACAGGTAATATTGGGAGTTGAAAAGCTTCAACACAAGGCAGAAGTGACGGGTATTGTGAGCGGCAAGCGAGTGCAAGCTAAGATTACAACATCGGAGATGTATGCCACCATTGATGCGCTCGTCGACCGTGTAGATGCGCAGTTTCGTAAATTGAAAGAGCGACTTGTTAGTCACAAACCAGACAAGCCAAAGAAGCGAACAGTAATTTCTTGAGCCGGATTACTCGGGAGCGGTGCGGTGGGGAGTCTGGCCTCATTGGTTTGTAGGGGCTGTCGGGTTGGCGTAAGCGCTGTTTACGGATGGATTTGTATGGCGCTTCTCCTCGACGGAGACTATGACCAGGGGTGTTCTCGTTCGTGGATTGTCATCTGGTGATCCATGAAGACGGGCGGAGTCTCATGGCGCAACTTAATCTGGTCATCATTAGTGGATTGTCGGGGTCCGGGAAATCGTATGCGTTGAAGGCGTTTGAGGATGCCGGGTATTTCTGTATTGACAACCTTCCTCCTGCCCTCCTTCCGACCTTTGTTGACCTCTGTCACCAGCAGCATAGTGAAATCGCGAACGTCGCGCTCGGTGTTGATGTGCGCGAGCGAGGATTTTTCGCGGATTTTGTGGGGATTCTTGAACGGATCAAAACGCTTGGCCATGCTGTCCAGGTGCTCTTCCTTGAGGCTAGAGAGGAGGTGCTTATCCGGCGCTTTTCAGAATCTCGTCGACCTCACCCGCTCTTGCCGCATCGACCCGTTGGGGAGGGGATTCGATTTGAGAAGGACCGGATCGCTGAGTTGCGACGACAAGCGGATCGGATCATTGATACATCGGATCTCACGGTGCATGAGCTCGGCGATCTGCTGGGGAAAGAGTTTTTGCAGAACTCGTCCGATCGACGTCTGACGATCTCCTTATTAGCATTCGGGTATAAGTTTGGAGTCCCGTACGATATCGATCTGTTGTTCGATGTGCGTTTTCTGAAGAATCCTTTCTTTGTGCCTGATCTCAAGCCGCTGTCCGGCAAGGACGAGCCGGTCCGTAAATTCGTACTCGAGGACTCCGAAGCGATTGCGTTAATTCAACATGTCGAAGAGCTTTTAAGGTTCCTCCTTCCTCTGTATCAGCGCGAGCGACGTAGCTATCTCACAATCGCAATTGGATGTACCGGTGGACGGCATCGCTCAGTGGCGATTGCCGGACATCTTTGTGAGCGGCTTGCGGCTCTGGGCTACCAAGTGGGCCTCAAATATAGAGATATTGATAAATCCTAGGCCATTGTTGGCCTTCTGCCGATCCAGCTCCCGCACCAGAACGTCACTTCTAGCAGTTTCCTTGACAGGTCGAGCATATTGACTATACTTACCTTTGTGAATATTAAGGGTGGCGTGTTGAGTGCAAATACTGAGTGTAAACAACGTATAGACAATAAGGGAACTGAGGGAATTAAGGCGAATCAGGTATGCCAATTATTCGACATTTCCAAGGCCACATTGTTCCGATGGGAACGAGAAGGGGTGATTGCACGACCCGCACGCGATTGGAGGAATTGGCGACTCTATACACCGAAAAACGTGGATGAAATCGAGAAAGTCATTTGTGCTAGGAAACGCGTCGTGTAGAGTTCAGGTGACACATGCTGAGTTCATTAAAAAAGCTTGTTGAAACAGACATTATCTCAATGTTGACCCCCCGTCGGCAACTTGTGGGGCTTGATATTGGGTCCAGTGCGATTAAGGTCGCACAACTCAAGGAAAGTAAGGGACGGTACTTTCTTCAGAAGTTCGGGGTGAAACCGCTTGAACCAGAAGTGATTGTCGATGGGACCGTGATGGACGAGGGGCGCGTGGTCTCGGCTATCCAGGAGCTATTTGAGGAAACAAACATCAAGAATAAGCACGTCGCTGTCTCGATTTCTGGGCATGCTGTGATCGTAAAAAAGATAAGTCTTCCCCCTATGCCGGATGAAGAACTTGAAGGTCAAGTGAAGCTGGCAGCCGAGCAATATATCCCCTTCGATATCAACGAAGTCAATATCGATTTCCATGTATTGCCCCCGGACCCAGCAAGCGATGGCCAGGGGGATATGGCGGTGATTCTTGTCGCGGCGAAGAAGGACAAAATCAATGAGCTGACGGAGTTGGTGAAGACTGCCAGGCTCATTCCGATGGTCATGGATGTCGATGCGTTCGCCATCGAAAATATGCATGGGATCAACTATCCATTGGCACAAGAAGAAACAACCGCCTTGGTCAATCTCGGCGCCAGTGTGATGAATGTGAACATTATACGTGCTGGCTCCTCTTTATTTACTCGAGACATTCCGCTGGGTGGCAATAGGTACACAGAAGCGATTCAACGGGAAATGGGGCTCTCATTTGAAGAAGCGGAGGAAAGTAAGAAGAAGGAGGGAAGTGGGGAAGCCACTGGAATGTCGGTCGGTAACGTCCTGGATAGTGTAAATGCCGAGGTGGCTTCCGAGATTGCTCGAACGGTAGATTACTTCAAGACCTCCGGTGCCAATGCCGATCTCAATCGCGTACTTGTCTGCGGTGGTGTTGCCAAAGCGAAAGGACTGATTCAGCAGTTGAGTGATCGAATGCAAGTCCCAGTGGAAATTGCTGATCCCTTCGCCGAGATCGATACCACTGGGTGTGAGATGGACCCAGATCTCCTTGCAGAGCTTGCGCCATCAGCGGCGGTTGGGGTTGGGTTGGCCTTACGAGCAGTGGGTGACCGATGATACGGATTAACCTTCTCCCAGGCGGCTCGAAAGGGCGGCAAGCAAAGCCGCAGCATGATGTTCGGGCCCAAGCAATTCTTGGTGTGGGGGTAGTCGTGGTTACGCTGGCCAGTTGCTGGTGGTATTCCGCTGCGCTGGACAACGAGTTGGAAGCCAGGCAAGAGGAGAAGCAGACGAAGGAAAAACAGGTTGCTCAACTGAAAGAGCAGGTCAAACAAGTTCAGGATTTTGAACAAAAGAAAAAACTCCTTGAAGACAAAAATCGGATCATTGATCAGCTTGAACAGTCAAGAATGGGACCTGTGAAGGTACTCGACCACGTCAGCCAGAGTCTCGACCCGCTCAAGGTGTGGCTGACCAAGCTGGGTGTTGCTTCAGAAACGGTCGAGTTGGAAGGAAAGGCGCTCACCAACGATGATGTGGTGGAATTCGTGAACAACTTGCGCCGAACCGATTATTTTACCGGTATTAATCTGCAGGAAAGTAAGGCTGCAGTGGAGAATAAAATTAACCTCTATCAATTTCGGTTGGCATTTCGCCTGAAGGGGTAAATATGGCGTTGCCTCAACTTAACCTTGACGCACTCCGCAGCGTGCCGGCTTCTCAAAAGGTGGCTCTCTTGCTGCTCCTGGTCGGCGGCATGATTGCCGGCTTCTATTTCTACATTGCGGAACCCAAGTCCGAAAGTATTGCGGCCCTCGAAGCGGAGAACACCAAACTGGAGAGCGAAATCCAAACGTTGACGATTAAGGTGAAACATCTCGATGAATTAGTCGCGGCAAATAAGCAGCTGGAAATCGAATTAGCCAAGAAGAAAGAACGCCTTCCCCCCGAAGAAGAGGCCATTATGTTGCTCAAGCAGGTCTCTGATCTCGGGGTGCGACTTGGACTGGACATCAAGTTATGGCGTCCTGGGGCGCAGGCTGAAGACCCGTCGAAGCTGTTTGTCAAGATGCCGGTTAGTGTAGAGGTGGCGGGAGTGTACCATACTGCTGCATTGTTTTTTGACCGGATCAATCGACTGCCCAGAATTATCACGGTGTCGGGGCTCAAGATGGGCTCCCCTCGGATGGAGCAGGGACGGTTTATTTCGCAAACAACCTTCGATCTCATTGCTTATGCAGCTCCACAGGAGAAGGCCGTTTCCGGAACAGCGCAGCCGGTGCACGTTTCAAAGTTGGCGCAAGCTGCTAAATAGAGGATGCTGAACCGATGTATTTCTTAGGGGTTGAGCGAGGTCAGCGGAGAGTCAGGTGGTACGCGCAGTGTGCCGGTGTCTGTGCTGTCTGTTGGTGGGGTGTTCTTCTTGGAAGTGAACATGTCCAAGCCGAACCCTCCCCCATTCCTGGACAGATTGCGCCAATGAGACATGACTCTATCAAGGTACCCGCTGTGCCAGAAGTGCCCCCTCCCGCTCCTCCCGCGATGGAAACGGGGTTGCCGACGGGAAATAGTCAGGATCCATCCCAATTGCCGCTAGCCGAGGGAATGACTGGGTTGGGGTATGACCCTTCTGGGCGTCGTGATCCGTTCGCCCCTATTATCCAGGAGCTTCAAGTCGGAAAAACGGATAGCACGCTGCCTCCGTTACAACGCGTGACGCTGACGGAACTCAATCTGATTGCCGTTGTATGGGGGGCTTACGGATACACGGCAATGGTACAGACTCCTGAAGGACATGGATATACCGTTCGGCGGGGTACGCGAATCGGCCAGAACAATGGGGTGGTCAGTGCGGTGACCGAGCGCGGCATCATCGTGCAAGAGCGATTTACTGATGTGTATGGCAAGAAGCAGGAACGGGAGCATGTGAAGCTCCTACATCCCAAAGAGGGTGCAGAATGAAATCACTATTCTCCGGCATCAACAGTATCCTGGCGGCGAGACGTTTTATTATGCCCTGCGGACTGGCTATCGCTGGCTGGATCGCGGTCGGGGAAATGCCTGCTCTGGCGGACGAGATGATCGGCGGCAACAAACCGAAGGATGTGATGCCAGCTGAAAGTCCGTCTTTGCAATATTTGGCACAGACCCTGACTTCGATCGAGGTTCGTCCGGAGTCAGACCAGGTTACGGTTGTCATTGCTGGGGATGGTCAATTGTTTCCGGAGACCAACTTCTTGGATGAATCGAGGCTTATTATTGATGTCCCAGCCGTGTCCTCCACCATTCGGCGTTCAGTGGTGCAGGCCGATCATTATCTACTTAAGAAGATCCGGGTGGGGCATCATGCCGACAAGGTGAGACTGGTGTTCGATGTGCCGGAACGTCCGATTTATTCCGTGACTCGTGATGGGAACAAGGTGTTCATTACCTTGAAGCCGAGCGAGCGGCGAGCCAATGCTATGGTCGCAGGAGCGTTCGAGAAAAAAGGACCGTCAGCCGTCGTTCTGAAAGCTCGGAGAGGTTTGTATGAACCGCCGGATCGTTTAGTAAAGCGGACGGCACGCATCGTAAGTCCAACGCACACTCACTTCAAAATACAGCGAGTACAAATGGAGGGAGAGGCAGTTTCTCCTGAAAAAGACGAGCGGTCCGACGATCTTGTGGTCGGGCAAACCCGATATGTGGGCCGTCGTATTTCTCTCGACTTTCAACAGGCTGATATCACCAATATCCTCCGATTGATTGCGGAGGTCAGCGGATTCAATATCGTTGTCGGTGAAGGGGTCAAGTCGAAAGTCACCATGAAGTTGGTCAGTGTGCCATGGGATCAAGCGCTGGAAATGCTTCTCAAAATGAATGCACTCGGTATGATTCGGCAGGGGAGTATTGTGTGGGTCGATTCTTTAGCGAACCTTGCCAAGCAGCAAGACGAAGAGGCACGGGCTAAAGATTCGAAGGTCAAGGCGGAGGATCTCATCGATCGGGTGTTCTATATCAGAAATCTTCAGGCGCAAGAATTGATGACCTCGCTGCGGCAGAACCTGAGCCCACGTGGACTTATGCAGTTCAATGCCGGAAGTAATGCGCTGATCGTGAGGGACACAGAAACCAAGCTGGGAATCATTCGACAGCTTGTCGAGGGGCTTGATCTTGAGGTGCCGCAAGTCCAGATTGAGGCGCGTATTGTTCAGGCTGATACGGTTTATGCCCGTGGGTTGGGGATTCAGTGGGGGTTCCAGGCTGGGAACCGGACACCCACGGATTTCTTCGCGCTCTCGAATCTGACTGGTCCGTTTAGTCAGATTGCCGGAACGGGAAGCAGCACGATTGATCGAAACTTCTTGGTCAACTTGCCGGCTCAGGTCGGCGGGTTGCCGGCCGTTCCATCGATCGGATGGACCTTTGGAAAACTTGGTGGAGACTTCGCTCTGGACATGCGGCTATCGGCCGGAGAGTTGTTGGGATTAAGCAAGGTGATTGCGGCACCCAAAATCACCACATTGGATAAACGGGAAGCCAAGATTTCCCAGGGCGAGTCGATCCCCTTCCAGACCACATCATTGCAAGGGACTCAAACGACATTTGTCGATGCAAACTTGGAATTAAATGTTACCCCACAGATTACCTCGCGAGATCCAAAGGAAGAATCCAAGCGAATCCTTATGCGCGTACGCGCGACTCGCAATGCCGTCGGTGCCAGGAGTAATCCAGCTGGCCCAAGCATTGACCGGCGAGAAGCGACGACGCAGGTGATCGTCAGAGACGGGGAAACCATGGTGATCGGTGGCGTCTTCGTTGATACGCAGGGGAACAACGTGCAGGGGGTTCCGTATCTGTCCCGAATGCCGGTGTTGGGCTGGTTGTTCAAGAATAAATCTGAGACAGTGTCCAAGCAAGAGCTGCTTATCTTCCTCACGCCGAGCATTATCAAGACCTAGTTCTGACTCCATATCCGTGATCAGTAAAGGCCTGCCGGATGCGTTCTCGCATCGGCAGGCCTTTACTTTCATGGAACGACATCGGGACGTTCCATCCGGATCGGTAGGCACTCGTGACAGAATGTACCTGTCTTTTTAGTTCTCCGATGCTGTGCTACCATGCCTCCGCATTCGACAGATCGCGCAGCGTATCGGGGGGGAAAGCATGATGACATTCTTCGGCATGATGATCAGTGAGGTTACCATATGACTGTCGGGTCAACTGTTACGGTGTCACTGGGTGATCGGAGCTACGAGATTTCCATACAAGCTGGGCTTCTGGAGAAACTCGGAAGGGAAATCAAGCACTACGGGCTGAAGGGGAAGGTCGGAATTGTCACGGATCGGCATGTTGCGCCGCACTATCTGAAGAAGATTGTTGAGATCGCGAAGCGGGCTGGGCTTGAACCGGTCTCGATTATCCTTGCGCCTGGGGAACGGTCTAAGACGTTACAAACGGTTGAACACATTCTCAATGTGTTGGCCCGACACCGGTTTGAGCGCTCGTCGCATCTTTTGGCCTTGGGTGGTGGAGTGGTCGGAGATTTGACTGGGTTTGCCGCCTCGATCTACCAACGCGGGATTCCATATATCCAAGTACCAACGACGCTTGTGGCGCAAGTGGATTCCAGCGTCGGAGGAAAGACCGGGGTCGATCATCAACTAGGGAAAAACCTGATCGGGGCATTCTATCAGCCGCGTGCAGTTTGGATTGATCCGTTGACCCTGCGTACATTGCCCAGACGCCAGTGGGTCGCCGGTCTGGCCGAGGTGATTAAGTATGGGATCATCGCAGATGAATCGTTTTTTACGTATCTTGAACGAAAGATGCCAGCATTGCAAAAACAGGTTCCCCAGATTGTGGCCAGCGTGGTGAGACGATCCTGTGAGATCAAGGCCGAGGTCGTGGCGGCGGATGAGCGAGAATCCGACCGGCGAAGAATTCTCAACTACGGCCATACAATCGGACATGCGCTGGAGGCCTTGGGTGGGTACACATCACTTGTGCATGGGGAAGCCGTCGGCATCGGATTGGTGCAGGAGGCTGATCTCGCATGTTTCCAAGGTGTATGTGCCCGTGAGGTTGTCGACGCCATTCGCCGTCTGGTGACCGAGGCAGGGCTGAGCGACTGTATGCCTCATGCGACGCCGACCAAAATCTGGAAGGCCATGCTTCACGATAAAAAGGTGTCGGCTGGACAGGTGATTGGCGTGTGGCCGGTACGCATTGGAGAGGTTCGAATGGCTCCGCTAGGCAAAGAGGTGTTTGATCGGTGGGTTGCCGAGTCACGAGCCGCTTTGATCAACGTATCTACTTAGTCGTGATGGCCTGACCGAATAACATCCTGACCGCGGTGGGATTTCTCCGTTTCTCCGTCAGCGAAGTGTTCCCTCACCAGTGTCGGTTGACTTGGAGTGCGATGAAGACCTTACGAATTGCCATGGCGCAGATGAATCCGACGGTTGGAGATCTCAACGGAAATGTTCGTCGGATTCTGAGTTGGGTCCGTGAGGCAAAGAAAGCCAAGGCCGACCTTGTGGTATTTCCTGAACTGGCGATTACAGGATGTCACCCGGAAGACCTTCTACTGAAGCCATGGTTTGTGAGTGAGAATAGACGGGCCTTGCAAGAGATCATTCCGGCCTGTCGTGGGCTGGTGGCCATCGTGGGCTATGTGGGGCAAGATGTGAAGCGCAATTCAAGGTCATCGCGCAGCGGAGCAGGTGGTCCTGTGCTCTATAATGCTGCAGCGTTGATTGCTGATCGTAGGTTGCTTGGGAGCTATCACAAACAGTCTCTGGTGAACCATGGGATCTTCGACGAAAGTCGATACTTTCAGCCAGGACAACGACTCCCGTTACTCCGTGTCCATGGGGCACTGATCGGGCTGACTCTCTGTGAAGATCTTGAGCGTTCAAACGGGCTCATCCGCAGGCAAGTTGAAGGGGGGGCGGAAGTCGTCGTCAACATCAATGCCTCGCCCTTTTATCGTGGAAGAAACCGTTCGAGAGAGCAGTTCTTGGCAGCTCGCGCGCGAGAAAATAAGGTGATTGTCACCTATACAAACATGGTCGGTGGTCAGGATGAGTTGGTGTTTGATGGGGGCAGCGTGATCCTTGACAGAGCTGGCGGAGTGTTGGCTCGTGGTGCTGCGTTTCAAGAAGAATTAGTGGTGGCAGACGTAAGCGTGGGTGCGGTTCCACCTGGGCGTCAGGCTCGGACACAGAGGCGGAAGGTCCGGGTAGCCGAGACCCTCGGTGCCGATTTTGATCGCTATTCGGTGAAAATGCCGACTGTGCAGAAGACGCGGCCTCCGATCACATCGGTCGTGACTGAACCGGTTGAGGAAGTCGAAGCGATCTATCGGGCCTTGGTTCTAGCGGTGAAGGATTATGTGAAGAAGAATGGCTTTGCGCGGGTGATGCTTGGGTTGAGTGGTGGGGTTGATTCAGCGTTAACGGCAGTGGTTGCGGTGGATGCGATCGGAGCTGATCGAGTGCGGGGGGTCTTTCTACCGTCTCCTTATACATCACAGGAAAGTGAGGCGGATGTGGTAGCGCTTGTACGACATCTGGGTATCGACTTGAACGTGATTTCAATTACCCCTACATTTGAATCCTACCGTCGCTCACTGACCTCGACGTTTGGCGATCGGCCGGTCGATACGACTGAGGAAAACCTACAGGCACGTATTCGCGGGACTATGCTCATGGCTATGTCAAACAAATTTGGGGACCTGGTGCTGACGACTGGAAACAAGAGTGAGTTAAGTGTTGGGTATGCCACGCTCTATGGTGATATGGCCGGCGGTTTTGCCGTCATCAAGGATGTGCCGAAGACGATGGTCTATGCGCTGGCAACATTTCGGAATGGCTTTGGCTCCTCACCTGTGATCCCACAGCGGACGCTGGATCGGCCTCCAAGTGCCGAGTTACGGCCAGATCAAAAAGATGAAGATTCGTTACCCCCCTACTCTGTCCTCGATCTTATTCTTCAGGCATACGTTGAAGAGGATCGCTCTCCTGACGAAATCATCAAAGCCGGATTTGATTCCGACATGGTCGCTCGCGTCGTGACGATGGTCGATCGCAGCGAGTTCAAGCGCCATCAGGCACCCATTGGCGTCAAAATTACGCCTCGCGCGCTCGGTAAAGATCGACGGATGCCTATTACCAACGGATATCGGAGGTTATAGCGGTTCTCTTCCTGTTTTCAGTGGCTTGTGCATGGTTACCACTCATGTGGAGTGGGTGTTTTTTGCTCGATGTGGAGTCGCGCTATTCGCTGTAAAGCGATCCGGGACCAGGCAGGGAGAGCTTCAAGCGATTGGACGGCCTTTTTATGATTTCTACATTGAGCGACAGCTGTGGATAGGCTATGATACCTGCCCCAAAGTAATGATGGCATAAGGAATGAGGAGGGGAGTGGTCTGTCAAGAGCCCAGGTCTCCCAGCTCGCCGAAGGGTGTTCCTAGGGTACTCCCTTCAGTGCCTTGATGGATTTGAGCTGGCCGGGTGAAGGAGGGCGCTGAGAGATGAAGCTGGTTGAGGCGATCGTCAAGCCGTTCAAGTTAGAAGAGATCAAGGATGCACTTTTAGAGATCGGTATTCAGGGTATGACCGTTTCGGAGGTCAAGGGGTTTGGGCGTCAGAAGGGACACAAGGAAACCTATCGTGGGCAAGAATACACGATTGAGTTTGTTCCAAAGGTCAAGATAGAGGTCGCTGTCAAGGATACCCAAGTTCCTCGAGTCATTGAGGCCATCATGACGACGGCCAAGACCGGTAGTATTGGGGATGGCAAGATTTTCGTGCGGGAACTGAGCGATGTGGTGCGGATTCGAACTGGCGAAACAGGAGAGATGGCGCTGTGAGGGGGAACGAGACTTGAGTGGTGAACAGTCATCACTGAAGATCTTCAAAGGAGGACGGCAATGAACGTGCGTGAGGTCTTGGAGTTCGCGAAGAAGCACAGAGTGCAGATGGTGGACTTGAAATTCATCGACCTGCCGGGTGTGTGGCAGCATATGACCATCCCTGTGAGCGAACTGACGGAAACCTTGTTCAAGGACGGCTCCGGCCTTGACGGATCGTCGATTCGTGGCTGGAAGGCGATTAACAATAGCGATTTGTTGGTGGTCCCGGATCCGGCAACGGCTTTCTTGGATCCGTTTACCGTAGTGCCCACGCTTAGCTTGACCGGCAATGTCGTGGATCCGATTTCTCGTGAAAATTATGAGCGAGATCCACGGTTTATCGCACAGAAGGCGGAGCGGTATCTCCAAAGCACCAAGATTGGTGACAACTCGTTCTGGGGGCCGGAAGCAGAGTTCTTTATTTTCGATCATGCGCGCTATGATCAGACGAGCCACAGCGGCTTCTATTACCTAGATTCGGAAGAAGGCGCTTGGAACATGGGGCAAGAGGGAATCAATCTCGGGGGAAAGCTTCGGCATAAGCAAGGGTATTTCCCCGTTGCGCCGGCCGATACCCAGCAAGATATCCGCAGTGAAATGGTTCTGGAAATGGAAAAGATCGGCATTGAGGTAGAAAAGCACCACCACGAGACCGCCACTGCCGGCCAAGCTGAGATCGATATTCGATTTGATACGCTCCTGCGCACGGCAGACAAGATGATGATGTACAAGTATATCGTCAAGAATGTGGCTCGTCGTCATGGGAAGACGGTGACCTTCATGCCTAAACCGCTCTTCAGCGATGCGGGGTCTGGGATGCATACGCACCAGAGCATCTGGAAGGAGGGGAAGCCTCTCTTTGCCGGGAAAGACTATGCCGGGATTTCACAGCTCTGCCTGTATTATATCGGCGGCATTCTCAAGCACGCGCCGGCTCTGGCGGCCTTTACGAATCCGACGACAAACTCCTATAAGCGCATTACCCCGGGATTCGAAGCACCGGTGCTGTTGGCCTACTCCAGTCGGAACCGGTCGGCGGGCGTCCGTATTCCGATGTATTCGCCGAGTCCCAAGGCGAAGCGAATTGAAGTGAGATTCCCAGATCCATCCTGCAATCCGTATTTGGCGTTTTCGGCGATGCTCATGGCGGGGCTTGATGGGATTCAGAACAAGATCAACCCAGGTGAACCAGCGGAAAAGGACCTGTACGATCTCGATCCAAAGGAAGCAGCCAGTATCCCCACCATGCCTGGGAGCTTGGATGAGGCCATGAACAGTTTGGAAAAGGACTACCAGTTTCTCCTCAAGGGAGAGGTGTTTACGGAAGACCTCGTCGAAGCGTGGATCGGCTACAAGCGGAGCAAAGAGATTGACCCGCTGCGCCTGCGTCCGCATCCGTACGAGTTTTACATGTATTACGACGTCTAGTACATCTCGAGCATCGGCATGGGCGGGGAGCTTGGAACGGCCACGCGTTACGGCGTCCCGCAGGCCGCCTTCGAAAGCGCGTGATTAGCATCTTGAGTGCCAATTGCCTGCCAGTTCCCATTTTCAATATAGCCGGAGCGTGACCGGCCGGCACCCATCTGGCGGGAAAACTCGATTACTTGGAGCGTTCGTACTCGTGAGTTCGCGCAGTCGAATTCCTTGTGCGTTTTCAACGACAGGAAGCGCGTGGTGTTGTTCCACTTGAGATCCGTCAGTTGCCATAGGGTTACACGAATGTCTGTTCGCTGAACCTGTTTGGGATCAAAGTAGATCGTCTCCAGACCAGCTGGTTGGTACTGTTTCTCGATCGCTACCCATTCTGCAAAAACTGGGCTAGTCCAGATAATCAGTGCCATAGTCAGAAAGCGAGATGGACTGGGAGTTCTCCGGTTTGACATCGAACGCCTGGTTGAGTGAATGATAGACGGAGTGGACATACGGGGTCTTGGTCTGAAAAATCAAGCGCAAATTTATGGAACGGGGCAGAAGGCGTATCTCTCCATCATAGATCGCTTGAGCAGCGTCCTCACATAGGGTATCCTCTCGTCCATAACTAAGGAGGGAGCCGATGCCAAAACGAGTCCGAACGGGGTTGACCCGGAGTGATATTCTCGATCGGTATGTTGAACGGTTCAAACAGCAGCTCGTAAAATTCCAGCCCTTCCTTTCACGCAAGCGGACCTCGCTTTCCATTGATGAGTTTGATGAATCGGCTGAGGAGCTGATCGGACAGGTATTCGGCGCTGCATCGGATGAATCCGAAGCCTACTTCTTTGCAAAGTCCGGTGAGTCGGCACTCTTGCCGGAAGAGGCACAGGAGAGCGGGACGCACAATGTGGAGCGTGAAAGCCTCCACCAGCGTCGACAAGTGTTGGAAAGCTGTCTGGCGGATCTTGAGCTGCGTCGCCGTCTGCAGGCGACGAGGAAAGGCAAGGGACTCGACCAGGCGCTCGTCGAAGACTATATGTCGCATGATGTACGAAGTATCCATAAAGACGCCACGATCAAACAGGCAGGGCAGCTTTTGCAGAAGTACAAGGTGGGTTCGCTGATCGTAGACGACGGCTCACGGTATATTGGTATTATCACGGAATCAGATCTCACCAGGAAGGCAGTCGCCAAAGGACTTGACCCGAATACGACGACAGTGGCGGTCTGCATGAGCCACTCCATCGTCACCATAGAAGAGGACGAGTCCTTGTCCGAGGCGAGGGCGCTCATGAAGAAGCAGGGGATTCGGCATCTTCCCGTGACGGCTGATGCCTCCATTATCGGCGTACTGTCCGTTTCCGATCTCCTCCGGGCCGTTGAAGAGTTGAAACAGTCCTAACCAGCCAATCCGGTTGTCAAGACCATCCTACAGCGATTGAGCCTGTTGAAGAAGGTTGTGGATCATGTCCGTGGGAAGGGACGAGGACCGGACTAACATTGTCGCCATGGAAATGGGTTCTCGCTAACTATGCCGCCTGCCATCCTACTCAGTTGTGAGTCTCTTGGGAAAAGTTATGGGGTGAAACCGTTGTTCACCGACCTGTCGCTCGGATTGAGCGAAGGGGATCATGTTGGGCTGATCGGACCGAACGGGTCTGGAAAATCAACGCTGCTCAAAATTCTTGCTGGAGTTGAGGAACCGGACAGCGGGACTCGTTCTGTGCGTCGACAGCTCAGGATCGGCTATGTGCCGCAGGAGCCTTCGTTTGCCGAACAGCACTCCGTCGAAGATGCGCTGGCCCAGGTGCTTCTCGATGAGGGGCTGGACCCCCATGAACAGGGTGGACGCATCGCCAGGGCCCTGGGTCTCGGCGGGTTTGCCCGCACTGATCAACCTGTTGCAACACTGTCCGGCGGATGGAAGAAGCGACTAGCGATTGTACGATCGTTGATGCTGGAGCCGGATGTGTTGCTCCTGGACGAGCCGACCAACCATCTGGACGTCGAGGGTATTCTTTGGCTCGAAGACCTCCTGAAAGCCGAGCCCCATGCCTTCATCGTGATCAGTCACGACCGGCGATTCTTGGAAGCGGTAACCACGCGGATCTGGGAATTGAACCGCCAATATCCCAATGGCCTTTTTGAGGCGAGGGGGCGATACAGCGAGTTCTTAGAGCAACGTGATGCGGCACTCCAGGTGCAGGCCGACTATCAGGCCTCATTGGCCAATCGAGTTCGGCGTGAGGTGGAATGGCTGCGGCGAGGTCCCAAAGCCAGGACGACCAAAGCCAAGGCTCGGATCGACCAAGCGGGTCGGATGATCAGTGAACTCACTGATATCGAGGCGCGGCAATCCAAGGGGTCTGCCGGGATCGATTTCACCGCCTCAGGACGACGCTCCAAGAAGCTGATTGAGATAGTTGGTCTTGGGAAGACACTTGGTACGCAACTGATCGTGAGTGATCTTGATCTGCAGCTAGGGCCTGGTGAGCGGATTGGGTTGCTCGGGCCGAATGGGAGCGGGAAGTCCACGCTACTGAAATTGTTGGCCGGCACCTTGCCCCCCGATCTGGGCACGATCACTCGCGCGGATCGGTTGCGTATCGTCACCTTTGAGCAACATCGAGAGTCGTTGGACCAACAAGCCTCATTGCGGCGAGCCCTTGCTCCAGCCGGTGGCGATGGGGTGGTGTATCAGGATCGGTCCATTCATCTGGTTTCGTGGGCCAAGCGCTTTCTGTTCCGCCCAGAGCAGCTGGATCTCCCGGTTTCTCGCTTGTCTGGTGGGGAGCAGGCCAGACTGTTGATTGCCAGGCTTATGCTTCAGCCCGCGGATCTCCTGATCCTCGACGAACCGACAAATGATCTAGATATCCCGACACTTGATGTGTTGGAAGACAGCCTGCTGGAATTTACAGGGGCACTTGTTCTTGTGACCCACGACCGATGGCTGCTGGACCGTATCTCTACCAGGCTGTTGGCACTGGATGGAACAGGCCGCGCTGAATGGTTTGCCGACTATGCTCAATGGGAGGCTGGGCAGAGGAGAAACCAAACGGACGACACCACAGCTCAGGGATCAAAGGAGCGCACCACATCAGGTGGGCGGTCTAAGCGAAAAGGATTGTCGTACAAGGAGCAGAAGGAATGGGACCAGATCGAAACAGCGATTCAGGAGGCGGAGGGAAGGGTGGCTTTCTGTCAAGCCGCAGCCAATGACCCAGTCATAGCCTCCTCCGCGGACGAATTACACGAGCGATATACCGCACTCCATGCGGCACAGCAGGATGTCGAACGACTCTATGCTAGATGGGCTGAGCTTGAAAAAAAACGAGATCAGGCGGTAAAAGGCCTATCTCTATAACCAGGGAAGGGCAGATTGACCAGATGTACTATCCGCAGCACTCCCAGCTGTCTCAGTCGCCGGCACCAACTTGTCCTCAACGCTACTCCTAGCCAGGTCGTGGTCGGCTGTCCCCTACAGTTCCGTCCGCTCTAAACCGATAGGGAAGGTGAGAGCCTCTCCATTTGGGTAGAGAGAAGCGCTTAACGGTGAGGAGTCGCGACCATGCCATCGGCACAAGAACTGGTGCAGTCCTGTACGTCCATTTTCACTTTGCCGGAGATCTACTTTCGCGTACGGGAGGTGGTTGACGACACCAATTCGACCATGGAGGATCTCGCAGAGACCCTGAAGCTGGATCCTGCGATCTCGGCTAGACTCCTCCGCATCGTCAATAGCCCCATCTATGGGTTTCCAAAACAGATCGATACGATTTCCCGCGCTGTCAGTCTGCTTGGGACACAGGCCATCATCGACCTCGTCACAGCGACGACGGTCGGTAAGACCTTTGCCGGAGTGCCGATTCAACTGATGGATGTCTCGAAGTTTTGGCATCGAAGTGTGCTCTGTGCCCTGCTGGCCGGGAAAATTGCGAAATCCTGTGGGATCCAGGACAGCGAGCGGTTCTTTGTAGAAGGACTGCTGAGAGACCTGGGTCACTATGTGCTCTACCAATATGCTCCGGAGCGAGCCCAGTCCGCACTCATTGAAGCGGGCTATCTGGATGCATCCCTCGCCGAGGTCGAGCAGTCAAACATTGGCTGTGATTTTGCAGAAGTGGGGGCTGAACTTGTCCGATCCTGGGGGATGCCGATACAGATTGAACAAGCTATCCGGCATCAACTGAGCCCAGACGAGGCCGGTGACTATGTCCAGCATGCGTCCATCGTGCATTTGGCCGGGGAGGTCGTTGACTATGAGGAGCGTGACCCGAAGCGGCGACCCGCCGAAGTGCCGTTTCACCCGCAGGCCATGAAGGAAACAGGTTTTGTGCTGACCAATCTACCGGAACTGCTGAGGGATGCTCAGACCCAGTTGAACGAGACGCTCGCACTGGTTTATCCGCAGGCCGTAGCGGCATAGCTGAGCTAAAATCTGTCCGAGAACTGAACCGAATCCAGCCTCGATCACGTGGTTTGTCGCCTAGTCGTCAGGTGGTAGCGACGTGTCTTTGCTATCGTTCGACCGCTTGACCTCTGCTTCGGCTTCAGCATCAGGCTAGAGTATGCCGGCTAAGCGATTCATTCCCAATGTCGTCTGAGCAAAGAACAACTGGAAGGCCTGGTAGTCCTGAGGGTGCATGGGTAGGCGGTCCGGTCCCCGGTCACAGTAGACGAGGCCGATGGGTCTCACTCCCACTCGCAGTGGGGCGAGAATTGCCGAGGTGGGGTGCCAAACATCGCGAAATTCCTGCTTCAGGGACCCTGTCGGCTGGTCTGAAAGGTTTGGAGCCAGGAGTGGCTCGACACGTTTAAGAATTGAGAGGAAGAAGGGATGTTCTCGGCTGAGTGAACCCGAAAGGGAGGAGAGATACGGTGCGAGAGGAGTGACACCCAGCGCCAACTTGCCGACCAGAAGATCACTATCATTTGGGTTCAGAAGGGCCAACCCGATACGGCCTAATCCCGCGTCCCGGTGCAGCGATTGGATAAACATTCCAAGGAGGCTGTTCAGGTCAATCGCACCCTGTAGCGAGTTCTGAAAGACCTGAAGTGTTTCGAATGGGTTGTTCCGAATAGGGACTAATGGCTCCTCCTGGTTGCGTGAGGCTTTCTGCGGAGCGGGTATAGTGTTCTCAGGGGGGGGTGTTTTGGTTGATAGTTGGGGAGCAGTGGATTCAGTGAGGTTCTTCCCGCTCGGCGTCACCAGTGGGTCGTGAAATGAGTCGACCGCCAGCCCCATGGAGCGGGTGAGCTGATGACCTCGGTCCATGGCCTGGCTCATCAAATCTGAAAACCGTCGTGACGATAGCCCGCTTCCGAGCTGGAGCGTTTGTTTCGAATCTTCAACAGCCGTGGAGGAATTGGAAATCGTGATCGCGTCGACGAGCCGGATCGAACCAAGGACGAGGCCTCGATGCATCTGTGGAAGGTTCTGCCAACGCCCAACCGGCAATTCTCCGGCACTGTCGAAAAGGTCCACGAGGTTGTCCGGTAGCATCCACAATCGGACCAAGGCTCTGGCCAAGGTCATCCGAGGGACACCGATGAGCTGGGTTTCCCGAGAAATACGCTCGGCCGGGTGTTTCGCTTTCCTGGAAATTGTCTGGAGTGCTTCAAAGAAATCTGGATCCTGGTAGGCAATGGCTAAATCTCCGATCGAATACAGGAGTGCTGCGGTAAACAATTGACCGGGCTGCGGGTAGTTGAGAGCCATTCCGAACTCACTGGCGTAGGTGGCGGCGACAAGGGATTTGGCAATCAAGGTTCGGAGTTCCCGCTGGCGAGCCGGCCAATGTTTCAATTGTTCGACCAGATGTGCGGCAGCGACCAGCGTACGAACGGTATCGAGTCCAAGCCAGCTCACGGCGTGAGGAATGGCGACGATGGTCTGCTGCGGGCTGTAAGCAATACTGTTGGCCACTTGCAAGACCTTGCAGGTTAGTCCATGGTCCCGGCTGATCAGTTGGACCAGATTGTCGAGGCTGGACTGCTGGTTTGTGTCATTGAGGATTTGCTGGCAAGTGGATTGGAGGATCGGCAGGCAACGGCTGGATTCGTCGAACAGTGGCCTCAGCTTTGGATGAAGCCGAGGGCGGATCGAATCGATGAGGGTCGAGTCAGTGGCCGAAGGCATAGAGGTTTCCCGATACAGGCTAGAGAGTGTATCGGTGAGAATCTCGTCCAGCTTGAGACGGAGGTACTGGGAAAGGGTGACGAGCGGGACTCTGTAAGGAGACGTGCGGTCGCCATCAGTGCTTCGACTGGGATCTCAGTGTGTTCTGTTCATGGCGCTCCCGTAGGAATCGACCCGTGCAGAGAACTGCAATCTGATGGTCGATTCAGCCCCTCAGGTCTAGAATTCAATGTAACGGCGGAATGTCATCAGGCTCGTTGCCTGCCTCCACGATAGTTTTGCCCATTCCTAACCGATAGAGAAGCTGGAGAGCCGGTCTGCATCGACAGGCAAGAAGGAGGGGCTCCACCATGCCACTGGCGAGTGAATTGGTTCAGGCGTGCACCACGGTTTCGACCTTGTCTGAAGTGTATTGTCGTGTACGAGATGTGGTGGACGATCCGAACGCAGCCATAGGAGATCAGGTCAAGGCGCTTCAGCTGGATCCGGTCATCGCAGCCAGGCTGCTTCGCATGGCCAACAATCCACCGTATGGACCGTTGAGGCAGGTCGATACCGTGACCGGCGCAGTTCGACTCCTTGGGAAACAGGTTATCAGCGACTTCGTTGCAACGACGACCATCGGGCAAACCTTTGCAGGAATTCCGGTTCATCTGATGGATCTATCCAAGTTCTGGAGAAAAAGCCTTTTCTGCGCGCTGCTGGCTCGAACAATCGCGAAGTCCTGTGGTGTTGATAGTCCTGAACGATCGTACCTGGCAGGCCTCTTACGCGATATCGGCCACTGTGTCTTGTACCAGACCGTTCCGCAGCGGGCCCAGTCGGCGCTCATTGAAGCGGGGTATCTGGAGGCGTCGTTGGCTGAAGTGGAGCAGTCGAATATCGGCTGTGACTTTGCAGAAGTTGGAGCGGAACTCATCCGATCTTGGGGGTTGCCTGTACAAATTGAACAGGCGGTCCGATGCCAACTCAGTCCAAAGGATGCCGGTGAATTCATTGTGCTGGCATCTGTTGTTCATCTAGCCGGTGTTGTTGCCGACTACGAAGAACTCGATCCTGCTCGGCGTCCTTCGGCCCTGCCGGCTAGCCCCCAGGCCATCGCCGCGACAGGGTTTGCGCTGAGCAACCTTCCAGCACTCCTCACGGAAGTCCGAACCCAGCTGCAAGAGACTCTGGCCATGGTCCAACCCTACACCATGGCTGCGTAGCACGTTGGGAGAGTCGCTTTGAACGAACGGGGTATTGAGACCCTACACGAGCTATTCTACGGCGTGGCCTTCCAGGAAGATGGCTTGCTCCAGCGTGCGGAAGAATTGCTGGTAGGGCGCAGGGTCCTCGACGGCCCGAAGATAAAATTGAGCGCTGGTCCGTACGACGAGCTGCGAGGCGTTGCGCGTACGGACGGTGACTGTCAAGCGGACAAGATTACTGCGGTGAGTGAACGGCCCCCATGCGCGGTCATGACGGTTAAGAACCAGTAGTGTGTCGGGTTGATACAACAGGTAGCTCAAGTCAAGGCCATAGACCTGCTCATTCTCGACATATTTCTTGCCGGATACGAGGCCCAGTTCTTCATCAAGTACTTCCACTTTAAAATCCAAGTCTTGCAGCGTGGACACGATCGTCGCCAGCATCTTACGCCGATCCGCGGTATCAAACACGCGTGATTGTGCGGTGCGAATCTTGACTTGGCTTTCTTCGGAACGCCAAATTTGCTCACGTGAGTCCCATTGGTTGACATGCCGCAGTTCGTAGGGTGTCGGGCATCCCTGCAACAACAGGCAGAGGAGGACGAGGAGCCAGTAGTTCAGCCGGCCCAACCAGTGGAGAGGTGGGAGGTGTTTCTCAACAATTCTCTGATGAGAGACCGCGTCCATTAATTCTTGGTTACAAAGAGCGAACGTTCCAGCGTGGCGAAGAAATTCTGGTACACCTTAGGATCTTCGATGGGCTTGTTATTGTAGATCGCGTTTGCGCGAATCAGCATGCGCCCTTCGGATTCCGGACGCACTGTGACGGTCACGCCGACGACATCGTAGAAGTTTGGTTCGGCGAACCGCGCCGCCGTCACCAGCCCCAAGGGCTCATTGGCTCTCTCGATGATGAAACCTAAGTCCTGCAGCGCCGCCATGACGCCACGCATGGCCATCTGACGATCCGTGACATCGAAAGACCGAGTTTGTGCACTCCGCATCTTCATCTGCGCTTCAGTCGGGGCCAGGAGGTCCGGAGTGGGTTGCGGGGCCGCGCAGCCTTGGAAGAGCACAAGACCGACGACGGCAAGAATTCCTCCCATGTTCCCCAGTTTCATCATCACCTCGAGGTCAGAGTGCGAATGGTTCCAGAAACACGGCTTTTGACAATTTTGCAAAGAAGGTCTGGTACATCACAGCGTCGCGCAGCATTTCCATCCGCTGTTCGCCCGGTGGAATGCCCTGTTGTCCAGATGATCCCCCTCCTTGCCACACGACTCGGTAGAACATGACCCTGACTTCCTGGCGGGTGGTCTCCGGATTGACCGGTCGGGTAACCAGCGTGGCGGCGATTTTTTGATGCAGATCGACGGGCATGACGATCGGAGGTTGTTGTACGAGTATCAGCGGCGTGCTCAGGAGAAAGACGACAAAGCGGGTGATGTCTTGGCCGTACTCCCGCGCGCTTCGTTCTTTTGTGGCTCGCAGAAACCCAATCTCGCGCACGCTTTCCTCGACCTGGAAACCCAAGTCCTGGAGAACTGCGGCTGAGGCGGACAGCAACTCCGTTCCATCCCTGGTCTCGAAGAGGCGGGTTTGCATGGCTCGATTGGCGGCGCTCTCCTGTTCCAGCTGAAACAGTTCCGTCGGTTGCGTCTGTGCCATGCACCCGATGATTGGGCTCGACATGGCAAGGCAGGCCATTGCCGTAAACGTTCGCTGCATTCCGGATAAGGAACGCAGGCTAGAACTGTGTGGAGTTGTAGGCAAAGTCCCGGACCTTCTTCTCTTCGTCATACTTGATGATGATTGTCAGCGTCCGTTGGCGTTGTGAGCTGGCGCTGTCGCGGGATGCGGCGCCGAGAATAATGATGCCCGCAAAGGATGAGCTGGACGTATCCACGCGGTCGGTCGACACCTTGTCATAGATCCAGACCTCGCGACGCTTGTCGTCAGTTGTCACGATATTGGGGCTTCCCAGGAGTTCGGCCACTTGCGCGGCAGACATGCCGACTTTGATTTCGCCCTGCACCTTCCCGACCGTCAGGCGGTCTTCCTTGATCTCAGCCCTGTTGCCGCCGCAGCCTGCGGCCACGAGGAATAGGCATAGGCACAGCGCACTCCATCGATAGGTCATCGTGGGTTTCCCTTTCCATTCACGTTGTGCGGTTTGGATGTGTCATGAGGATAGGCTACTGCGCCAAAGGGAATGTGTCAATGAGTGTAACTAGAAAAGCTGGTAATAGAATGCCGCGCCTCATCACTCCCTTTCACAATGGAATAAAATGCATGGCCTGTTGGGGGAGCCAAAATCAGGCAGGGAAAGCTTTCTGCCGGGTCCTTTCAGGTATCGCAGGTTATGAATTCAGAGCAAGCGCTCTGGATAGTCGGAGATGATGCCGTCGACGCCCATGGCTCTGGCGGTCTGGATGTCGGCTGGTTCGTTGACGGTGTAAGTGAAGACTCGGAGTGATCGGTCGTGCAGTGCCTTGAGAAATGACGGTGTTAGGGTTTCGAAGGCCACGCCAACATGGGAGGCGTGGGCGTCCTTCGCGAAAGCCGTTTGATTGACAGGCACGGCTTCGATGAGGGCCATGGTCTGTGCCAAGGGCTCTTCACGGCGGACAGCGAGCAATTCATCATGGAAGAATGAGGCGTAGATGAGGGGCCCACTAAACTGGACCTCTCGGACCGTACGGCAGATCTGTTTGGCAATCCCTTCTGTCTTGATCTCGATCATCATGCCGATCCGTCCGGATGCTGTACAAAGTGCATCGGCCAGGAGTGGGAGCGGTTGTCCGTCATGGCCTCGGATTTCTTGGAGGTCGCTCCAGCGCTGGCTCACGATCGGGCCATGGCCGTTGGTGGTGCGGTCGAGCGTTGCATCGTGCAGCAGAACCAGTTGGTTGTCGCTGGTTGCCCGTACATCAACTTCGACGAGGTGCGCATGGAGGGTCATACTGCACTCAATAGCGGCAAGGGTGTTTTCCGGTGCGTGACCACCGGCACCGCGATGGCCGATGCGCAGGGTCATCTATTCCCCCTCCACCGTGTGGACCATACTCACCCAGATTGTTTCCCCCAATCATCATCGGCTAGGCTTGGGGATTTTTCAACTATCAGGATGAGTGCGAACGTGACAGCTGTTGAGCTAGTCATTAAGTCGAGCTATCGCCTGTTTCACACAGGGTAAACTCGTGTGCTCTACGGCAGGTATCCGAGTCATACA
>WBZU01000593.1_pt1 | contig 30490 bp, 22 predicted proteins | sample 5204311 | NCBI WGS metagenome assembly WBZU01 (sample SAMN12344359, study PRJNA552823) | activated sludge metagenome | biome: Activated sludge suspended growth; feature: Nitrification reactor; material: Wastewater; isolation source: activated sludge from nitrification reactor of wastewater...
CATCGGGTGAAACGATGCCTTGGGTGGCGCTGGTCTTGGCGGGGCTTCTAGGGCGTAAAAAGCGTACGGCGCAAAAAGAGGAAAAACCATGCGACGATTGATTCTTGCTCCCATTCTCGTAGCTGCGGCGGCGATGCCTTTTGCGTGTTCGGATGAAAATCCTCAGGCGACGTCGGGTTCGGCCAGTGCTTCATCGAGCGGCGGAGGTGAAGGTGGAATCGGGGGCATGGGAGGCATGGGGGGAAATGCCGTTTCGTCGAGTTCGGGGGCATCTTTTTCGTGCGGGACTGATTTGCTGCCGCTTCAGAACGTGCGGTCATTTACGCTTGGCGAGACGTTTTACCTGCCGGACGTCGCCAAACATCCGGGGTGCGGACCGATTACCGAATGGTCCGTGGCGAAGTTTCCCGTGGGGAGCCAAAATGTCATTTGGAAACGCGGCGCCCCGTTACCTCGATTTACGCCGGATTTACCGGGCGATTATTTCTTGCTGCTCAATGATCCCGCCAATACCGGATTCAAGCTCCGCGTCGTCGATCGCTCGCCGGAGGAACGATTTCGTAATCATTATTTGACGCCTCTTTATGGCGCCGCGATGGTCGACAATGAATTGTGGGTGGCCAACGGGCCATCGTATACCGTGTCGCGATTGACCAAAGACGGCAATGGCAATTGGAAAAAAGTCAATGACATCACGGTGGGTCGTTGGCCGGCGGCGATTGCGCACCATGCGCAGAGCAATTACGTGCTCGTGGCGCATCGCGGAAGCGATACCGTGGGGTTTGTCGATCGAACCCGTAAAGTGCTCGAAGATGCGCTTTGGGTTGGGGACGAACCGACGGGTTTGGCATTGTCACCCGATGGGAAAACCTTGTACGTTTCACTGGCGACGATGCGCAAAGTGGCGGTCGTCGACGTGGACAAACGACTTGTCCTGACGCATATCGACGTCGGATTCGATCCGCGGGCGCTCGTGCTTTCATCCGATGGAAGTCGGCTCTACGTGGCGTCGTATCGTTCGGGGGACAAGGTCAAAGACACGCGCGGCACGTATGGGCCGAACGACGATCAGGATATTTGGATCATCGATACCGCGACAAACAAGATTACGGATACGATCACCGGGGTTGCGGCGGATTTGCGGGCCATGGCGTTGTCCGAAGATGGCGGCGAACTTTATGTCGCCACGACGAGCGGCGATCCCGAGCCTTCCCAAGCCGATCCCATGGCGCAGCCCTTCGTGCATGAAATCGTGGTCATCGGGGCCGACCCGGTAAAACCGAATTACGCAACGGTCTTGCGCCGAGCCGATTTGACACGGCAAATGGGCTCGGGAGGTCCCGTCGTCAATCCCTCGGGGGTTCTCGTCGTGGGCGATACGTTGTGGGTTTCGTCGGAATCGTCGGATGTCGTCGTGGCGCTCGATCGCCTGACGCTCGCCGAAAAATCACGTACGCCCGTGGGCGCGGGCGCGCGGGCGCTCGTGAACGTCGGGGATCGCATTGCGGTGCATGCGTATCAGCAATTCCAGGTCACCATGCTCGATGCTGCCGGCGCTGTGGTGCAGCAAGTTCCGATTACCAAGGATCCCCGGCCTGCGGGGGTCGCGTTGGGCGAACGCGTATTTACGCGCCCGGGTGGTTCATTTGCGGCAAACCATTCTTGTTCCAGCTGTCACATCGAAGCGCAAAACGACGGTATGATTTGGCGTTTTGGACCAGGGATTTGGCACAATGCGCGGCCTTTGCAATTGCTCGATGCGACCACGCCGCTCGAATGGGGCGCCTATGTATCGAGCTCCGATAATTTCGGATATCAAGGTCCTTCGTCGATTGTGTCAAAACCGGCAACCCCGGAAGAAGCGCTCGGGCTCAAAGCATTTCTCGGCTCGCTTTTGGGAGCGCCTCGAGAAACCGGTCACACGCAGCTCGACGGGAGTTTGTCCGAGGCCGGTTTGCGTGGAGAAGCCTTGTTTAATGGCAAAGCCGGCTGTTACGCCTGTCATTTGCCGCCGCTTTATACCACGCGCGAATACATTCCCGTCGGCAAATCGGGCGTTCCCGCGGATGTGCCTTCGCTGCTGGGTGCTTATCGCCACGGCGTCTATTTCGTCAATGGTCAAGCCCGTTCGTTGGAAGCCGCCGTCGATGTGGCTCTTGCGTATGTGAAAGTCACGCTCACGCCCGATGAAAAAGCGGATCTCGTGGATTTTCTTTACGAACTCACGCCCAAAGGGGCCCATCCGCTCGGCATCTGGCCGGATATCGACAGCGCGGTGGGCGTATATCCCAATGTTCGTCCCAGCGTAGCGTTCGCCGATCCCATCGACGATTCATTGCCCGGAAAAACCGCAGCCGAAGCGGCGGCGGAATTCGTGGTGCTCGAAACGGCCGCGGGCGATAAAGTCGCCGGAAAAGTCGAAGTCACGGGAGGGCTCGTCGAGTTCGTACCGGACGCACCATTGGCTGTGGGAACGTTCTACCGATTCCGAGTTCTTCCGGGCTTGCCATTTCAGTCCGGAGGTGCGCTTTTGGCCGAACGCACATCGGAATTTCAGGTGGCCCAACCGGCGCTTGGATCGTGGTCGAAAAACATGAAAATGACCGTCTCCGTGCCCGGTCCCGGCGGCATGATCGTCCCGCTTGATTACGTTCTCGAGGCTGTGGACGTACCGCGCCCCGGAGGTTTGTCGGTTGTCGTCAAGCCCGTGACGTTTGGCAGTCAGCAACGACAAGAAGTCTGGTTGCGCGTCGACGGCAGCCAATTTTATATGCAAAGTTTTGCATTACCGATCAGTCCCACGGGTGTCGGGGATGCCGCGCTCGTGACCGGGACGGTCAAGACGGTGGATCAAGGGACGAAGAGCATCACGCTCGTCGAAGGGACCTTGCGAATCGGAGGTCCGGGCATCAATTTGCCGGGGGTGCCGTTCAAGATTGTCCCAATGTGACAAAGACTTCGAGCGTGTTTGTCCGGGCTTGTTCGTTTGCCATCGAGCAGCAGCGGCGACAGACGATTCGGCGGCTCGAAGCATGAGGCCACGATGGTTGACACGGAGGGACAAACACTGTTACGTTGTTGCCCGTCATGGACGGAAGCAGCGTTGAAGAATTTGTCGAGGTTTTCCAAAGGATGACCGACATGGAGCGGGACGAAGGAACCCTCTTGCGCGAGGCTCTTTTGCGCGTCTTGCCGGAAGTTCCGCCGCGCTATTTTTACGATGACGTGGGCAGTGAACTTTTCGAGCGCATTACCCGGCTCGATGCGTATTACCAGACACGCACCGAAATTTCGATTCTCGAAAAGTTTGGCGGGGACATCATGGCTCGGGCATTGCCCCGGCATATCGTCGAATTGGGCAGCGGTGCGGGACGCAAAATTCGGTTGTTGCTCGATGCGTGGGCCGGTGCGTCCGGGGAACATGATCCGACGTGCACGATGCTCGACATCAACGAGCTATTTTTGCGTCAATCGATTGCGACGCTGGGCAATGATTATCCGCGAATTCGTTTCCAAGGAATCGTGGCGGATTTCACGGAGGAATTGGGCGATCTCGGGCCCGGGGACGGACGGCTCGTGGTATTTTTTGCCGGTACCATCGGGAATTTCGACGTGCCGCAACGAAAGCGATTTTTGAGGGACCTTGCGAACAGGATGGGCCCGACCGATACGTTCCTCGTCGGCGTCGATCTCGTGAAAGACAAAGCGCGTCTCGAGGCGGCGTATGACGATCCCGAAGGGGTGACCGCGGCATTCAACATCAATATGCTCTCGGTGCTCAATCGGCAATTCGGGGGAAATTTTGATCCCACGAACTTTCGCCATCGCGCCTTTTATGATGAAGTGAATGCCTGGATTGAAATGCGCCTCGTCGCGTTGGGGGATCAAGATGTGCGTCTCGACAAGCTCGATTTGGACTTGAAATTGAACGCAGGCGCTGAGATCCGCACGGAAATCAGCTGCAAATTCACCAGGGAATCGCTCGAGACAAACGCTCGCGAAGCCGGTTTGGCGATCACCGGGTGGTATTCGGATCCGGATGAACTTTTTGCATTGGCGCTCGTGCGCCGAGGCGACGTATGAACCAGGCCGATCAGACAGAGCGGTTCACGCGCGCTTTCGAAGCCGCGTGGGCTCGGTCGGATACCATTTTCGACTTGCTCCCCAAAGACCGTCTGCTCGAACGTCCCATCGGTCTGCGCCACCCGTTTCTCTTTTATCTCGGACACTTGCCGGCATTTACTTGGAATCAAATCGGCCGAGGTTTCTTGCGCGAGAGTCATTTCGACGCGGCATTCGATCGTCTTTTCGAACGGGGGATCGATCCTTCGGACGAAGCGCAGGCGCAACAGCAATCGATTGCCGCGTGGCCGGAAGTCTCGGCGGTTATTGATTATCGGGATCGTGTGCGCGCGGCCATTCGCGAACGCATTGCCCGGGTGCTCGAACGGTCGCACGAGGTGCTTGGGCAAAACGGGCGTATTTTGCATGTCGCCGTCGAGCATGAATTGATGCATCACGAAACGTTGATGTACATGTTCGCGCAATGTTCCGAGGGGCTCGTCCAACGACCCGCGTGGGTTTTACCGCCGGAAGATGGAATGGGCAAAGATGCGCAGATTCGCGATGTTCCGGCAGGGAAAGCGCGCATTGGGGCGACGTTCGACGAAATCGAATTCGGTTGGGACAATGAATTCGGCGCGGAAGAATGGTTGGTCCCTGCGTTTCGTATTCAATCGCTTCCCGTGCGAAATCGTGATTGGCTCGATTTTTTTTGCGCCCACGCGGATGATCCGACGTGGATGCCCGCGTCTTGGTCGCAACGCGGCGAGCATCGATTCGTCCGCACGGTGTTCGGCTTGGTCCCCTTCGACGTCGCGGCGGGTTGGCCGGTGCAAGTGTCGGCGCTTCAGGCGCGTGCGTATTGCGCGTGGCGTGGAGGGGTCTTGCCGGATGTTGGACAATTGATTCGGGCTGCTTATGGCGACGATCCGCATCGCCGGCGGCCTTGGGGCCACGCCGTGCGGGACAAAGACGCGGGCGATTTTGGTTTTTCGCGGTGGTATCCTTCACCGACGGGAAAACATCCCTCGAGCGCGAGCGAGTTTGGCGTGGAAGAACTCGTGGGAAATGGCTGGGAATGGACCTCGACGGGATTTGGGCCTCTTTCCGGTTTTTCCGCGTACGTGCCTTCGTATCCCGGCTATTCGGCGGATTTTTTCGATGACGAGCACGACGTGGTTTTCGGCGCGTCGTGGGCGACGGATGAAGTTTTTTTGCGGCGAAGTTTTCGCAATTGGTATCGCCGCGATTATCCGTATGCGTTCACGAGTTTCCGCGTGGCTTGGTCCGAGTGATGCGTCGAGTTTTACGTGACCAACAACGTGCGTAAACTGGCGACAGTTGCCACGAGTTCGGTGGGATCGACGGGTTTCGGCACGTGCATTTGAAACCCTGCATTGAGCGCCAAGACGCGGTCTTCGGTGCGCGTGTAGGCGGTGAGCGCGATGGCGGGGACGGCGGCGACACGGTCGGGTGCGCGAGCGCGGATTTTCCGCATGAAGGACAAACCATCTTCACCCGGCATGGCCAAGTCGGAAATAATCACATCGGGGACGAATTCATCGAGAATACGGAGCGCTTCGGTGGTATCGGCGGCAGGTTTTACCGTCGCGCCGGCGAGCGTCAGCACTTCTTCGAGGATTTCGCGGGCATCGGGTTCGTCGTCGATGACCAGAATGCCGAGTCCGACGAGTCGGCGCAGATCGTGTTTCGGCGTCGCGGGAATGGGCTTTTGCGGCGTCGTTGTTTTCGGCGTGGAAATCGGCAATCGAACGGTAAAGTTGGAACCTTTGTCCAATCCGGCGCTTTCGACCAATACGACCCCGCCGTGGGCTTCGACCAAGTGGCGCACGATGGACAAACCGAGGCCCAGGCCGCCGGAGTTGCGGGTCAACGTGCCGTCGCCCTGGCGAAATCGTTCGAAGATATGGGGAATCAAATCGGCCCGAATTCCGCGGCCATTGTCGGAAACGCGAATGACCGCTTCGTCGTCGTCACGATGCACGTGAACATGAATGGCGCCTTCTTTCGGCGTGAATTTGATGGCGTTCGACAACAAATTCCACACGACCTGATGGAGGCGATTGATATCGGCAAAAACGGGCAACCCCGAAGATGCACAAGCGACGTGAACTTTGATGCCTTTGGCCGTTGCGCCGGGTAAAACGGATAAAACGGCCGACTCGACCACTTGCCCGAGCTCGACGATCGTCGTATCGAGGCGCAGTTTGCCCGCGGTAATGCGCGAGGCATCGAGCAGATCGTCGATGAGTTTCGCTTGGTGACTCGCGTTTCGTTCAATGGCTTCGAGCGCCCGCGGTTGCGCACCTTCGCGAACGGCGCCGGTGCGAAGCATTCTTGCCCAGCCCAAAATGGCATTTAATGGAGTACGCAATTCGTGCGAAACGACGCCGAGGAATTCATCTTTGACGCGATTGGCTTCATTCGCCTGGTGATAAAGTTGCGCGTTGTGCAAAACCATGGCGGCACGATGGGCGAGCTCCTCGGCAAATACGATGTCGGGATCCTGGAAACGATGTTTTGACGAGCCAAACGCCAACGCCCCCAGCGATTCTCCACGTGCGCGCAGAGGAACGATGAGGACCGAACGGACGAAAAGGGCATTGTTCAGGTCGGTGTACAAGCGGCGTTCGTCGGCGGGAACATCTCGAAAAAAGGTGGTTTCGACGTCGTCGATGAGCAGGGTTTTTCCGGCTCGAATCATTTCGATGGCGGCCATTTCCGGGCGAATGACGTAGGCTTCGGCAAGACGGCGCAAAATGGCCTCTTGTTCGTCATTTCGATGCACCACGCATTCGAGATGCGACAATCCGGTGGAATCACGATGGTGCACGACGCAGAAATCCGCGAAATTCGGCACGATGACGTGGGCGAGTGCATGGATGATCGCGGACGTGTCGAGCGACGCATTGAGTACCGAACCCGCCTCGGCAAGAAGACTCAATCGACGACGCTCGGTATCGATTTCGGCTCGCGCAATTCGTTCGGCTTCGCGCAGACGCGCTCGTTCGAGGCATTGCGCGCAGGTGTTGGCGACATGAAGGATGAAATCATGATCTTCTTTGCGTCGATCGGACGCCTCGGAAAACCGTATCGCCAAGCCCCCCATGACGCGACCGTCCACGACGAATGGCAAAGCGATGACGGCGCCAATGTGTTCGGAGTCCGTCGTGGGCAGATTGGGGAATCGTCGAAGAATCTCGTTGGAATTTTCAACGACGATGGGGGTTTTCGTCCGAATCACTTCGGTGATCGGCGCCTTGTGGGTCAATGGCAAACGGCCGAATCGACTGGCCGTATGCGGCGGAGGTCCGAGATCGCGAACGTAATCGATATGCTCACCATCTTCGGATAAGACCGCAATGATCGGCCGACTGTCGGTAAGCATCGTGGTCAGGTGATCGACAATGATTTCCGCCACGAGAACAGGGTTTGTCGCATCCAATAACGCGGCGGTCATTTTTTGCAGCACCAATAGGCGTGCGCTCGTCTCCTCCGCGGCGGCTTTGGCCAACTCGAGTTTCTCGATATCGCGCGCTTTTGCAGCGTGCTCGCTGCCCGCTCTCGACGGCGAAATCACTTTTTCGCCGTCTTGATCTGTCATCGGTACTGCATCCATACGCTAATCCCCCCGGTGCCTCTGGTGCTCCTGGGACAATACCCTCAGTTGAGGGCCGTCGTCCGCACAAAAAATTCGCTTTTGCGCCTCCGGGCACATTCTCAACCCCAAAGAAATCATTGGGAACTCCATCGCGATGATCGATTTATGTCCCGCGCGGCGGAAGCCTTTGCCGCAAGTCCCCCGTGCGGACTAGATTCCCCGCATGATTTCTCAAAACAGCTTGCGCCAAGTGTTTGTCGTCGACGCCGTCCGCACTCCCATCGCTCGTTATGCCGGCGGTTTGGCTACGGTTCGTCCTGACGATTTGGCTGCGCACATCATTTCGAGCTTGGTACGACGCAATGAAGCTGCCGCCGGGGTGCTGGATCACGTCGTGTTTGGGGCGACGAACCAGGCGGGTGAAGACAATCGCAACGTAGCGCGCATGGCGTTGTTGTTGGCGGGGTTGCCGTACGAAGTTCCGGCCGTCACCGTGAATCGTCTCTGCGGCTCGGGCCTCGAAGCGGTGAATGACGCAGCGCGGATGATTGCCCTGGGTGAGGCGGATTGCGCTGTTGCCGGCGGCGTGGAGAGCATGACGCGAGCACCGTTTTCCATGCCGAAACAAGCCTCGGCTTTCGATCGCGCGCCGCCGCCCGTGTACGACACGACGCTTGGATGGCGGTATCCGAATCCCCGTATGGAAGCGCGATTCCCGCTGATTTCGATGGGCGATACGGCCGAAAACGTGGCGCAGAAGCACAACATCTCTCGCGCCGATCAGGACCTCTTCGCCCTCGAGTCGCACAAGAAGGCGGCACGTGCATGGCAGGAAAATGCCTTCGCGAACGAAGTGGTGCCCGTGCCCGTTCCGCAGAAAAAAGGCGAACCCGTGATGTTTGCCAAGGACGAGTGTGTCCGGGCGGATGCGAGCGTCGAGGCGTTGGCCAAGCTTGCGCCGGTGTTTCGCAAAGGCGGCAGCGTGACCGCGGGGAACTCATCGCCCATCAACGATGGCGCGTCGGGGCTCTTGCTGGCTTCCGCCGATGTGGTGCAACGGTTGGGGCTTCAGCCGTTGGCGCGAGTCGTTGGAGGTCAAACGGCCGGTGTGGATCCGAGCTACATGGGCGAAGGGCCGATTCCTGCGGTGCAAAAGCTCTGTGCTCGACTTGGCGTGAACATGGGCGACATCGACCTCGTGGAGCTCAACGAAGCGTTTGCCGCGCAGTCGCTGGCTTGCATTCGCACGCTCGGCCTCGATCCCGAACGGGTGAACGTGAATGGCGGCGCCATCGCGCTCGGGCATCCGATTGGGTCGTCCGGCGCGAGGATCGCGTGCACGCTCGTGCATGCCATGCGCGCGCGCGACAAGAAGATCGGGCTCGCCTCGTTGTGCATCGGCGTCGGCCAAGGCATCGCGACGTTGTTCGAGCGGGTGTGATTGAGGTGAGGTGAGGGAAATCCGGAGGGCGGAGATACGTACCCTGACAAACGTTTGTCAGGGTACGTGAGCTTCACGGCATGACGCAGACCTTGTTGCCCATCACCATGGTGCACTTGCCGCTGGCGCACTCGGCATCGTTGATGCAGATCTCCCCAAGCTTCAGCTTGCACGCGCCGTTGCCGTTGCAAACCATGGTTCCGCTGCAATCGGGAGCATTGTCCGTCATGCCTGCGGGAATGTCCGAACAAGTTCCTTTGGTGGCTCCGACGCAGGTTTGACAGGCACCGGTACACGCGGTGTCACAACAGACGCCGTCGGCGCAAGCGTCGCTCTGGCACTCGCCCTTCGCGGCGCAAATGTCGCCGTTGCACTTCTTGCATGAGCCGCCGCAATCCACGCCGGTTTCGTCACCGTTCATCGTGCCGTCGGTGCACGACACGCACATTCCGTTGAAGCAGGTTTGTCCCGCTCCCGCACATCCGTTGTCGTTCACGCATTCGACGCACGTGCCGCTACCATCACACTGCTTGTTGCCTTCGCACGTGGTGCCGGCGGTGGCGAACTTCTTCTCCGGCATGCCGTTGTTGCAGCTTTCGATGGTGCACATGTTGCCGTCGAGCGGCGGTGTATCGCTATCGTCGTTGACGGTCATCGTTCCGCCCATCCCGTCGCAGACATCGGTCTTGCAGTCGCCGCTTGTCGGATCGTTGACCGGCGTGCCTTGTTGTCTGAACGTTTGAACACAAACGGACATCGTGCAGGACCAATTGATGCACGGCGTATCGTTTGGACAATCTCCGTTGTTCATACACATCGTGCCGCCGCTCGAGCTGCTCGAGCTGGTTGCCGACGAAGAGGACGACGAAGAAGACGTTGACCCGGAAGAAGATGAAGAGGACGAGCTGCCGCCGGTTCCACTGGACGAACTCGAGCTGCCGGCGACTTCACCGCCGGCTCCACCCGTTGCTTTGCCGGGATCGAATTGATCAAAGTCCTGCACGCAAGCGAACTGGATGAGGCCTGCGCCAAGAAGGACAAACGAAGAAAGGATTATGGAACGTTGCACGTCAACACCTCGCTTGGGCAGCAGATAAGCCCGTCAAAAGTGGGAAAAATGTATCACGTCGCCGACTTTGGAAGTGAATCGTTGCACGACAAAGCAATCGCTGCGTCCAGCCGACGTGCTTCGTCCAAGTGCGGTTCGATCTTCGCGGCGCACGCCGCCCGCGCTGCGTAAAGAGCGTTCAGCGTCGCGTAGCGCGTCTGTCGTGAGATGCCTCTGGCGCGCGTCATGGTGCCGATGGCTTCATCCAGATCGTGCAAGTCGCCAAGGCGCTTCTGCAAACGCGTTGCATGGCCTTGGAGGCGCGGGCCTTCGTCGCCAAGCTCCGCAGGGAACAGCTCGACGGTGTATCGAAGGCGTTTCTCGCGAATGCGCAGCGCATGCATCGCCAACACGTCGTGCACCTGCGTCCCCAACGCCGCCCGTCGCACTTCGCGCACCGCGTTCGCGACTCCGACGGCGGCCAGCTCCTGCGCCGACAAGTTGTTCGACGGTGCCGAGTCGAGGATCTCCTCGAGTTTGTCAAGGACGATGAGCAACGGGCGAACGTGCTTTCCGCCGGAGGCCGTTGCTTCACCTCGTCGCGGACCATCGTGCACGATGCGCCGGACGGAGCGCTGCGTACTTCGCGCCTTGCGTGATCGTTTGTCCATCCAGACTCGGGTCTCTTCGGTCGACGTCTCCGTCGGCTTCAGCGAATCGAGCGTGCGCAGCAGAACTTCATCGTCGCGCAGGAGCCCCGTCGTGCGGCCGTAATACCGCAGCTCCCGCTCGATTCGTTGCAAACGTTTTGTGTTCCAAATATTTTCGGCGACCCGCAACGCCGTGCGACTTCGGCGCAAAGCGACGCGAAAATCATGGATCGCTTCTTCGTCCGCAGGTTGCTCGGGGGGCCGTGGCGAGTACATCGCGAGCACTCGTTGGTGGGTCTCGCGTATCGTCGCCATCAGTCGACGCAACGCATTGGCGATCAGATCTCGGCCGGAGGCGACGTCGTTCATACACGCGAAATGTTGACGACCACCACCGGTCGTCGTCCGGTCTTGTGCTCGATCGTTCGCCGTACCGCCAAGCGGCAGATGTCGGCAATCGTCTCGTCTTGCGCCCGCAAGCGCGGCTCGGTGTCGGTGATCGCGCGCGACATCGCAATCGCCGCCGCGCGAAGAACATCCGATGCACCTTCGGCGTGATCGACCACGCCGTATTGCGTCAGTCTCGGCGTGGCCTGAATCGATCCGCGACGATCAAGAACGATCGTGGCCATGACAATCCCACTCCGACCAATCGTCGCTCGCTCGCGAATCACTTCGTCCGGCAGCTCGCGACCCCCGTGCGTCGCCACTTTGCCCACCGCGACTCGCCGCCCCTTGCCCAGCTTCTTCTCGCGCGACAGCTCCACCACCTCGCCGTTCTCCGCCACCACCACATCGGACACTCCGGCATCACGCGCAAGTTCGGCATGACGAACCAAATGATGATACGTGCCGTGGATGGGGACGAACGAACGCGGGCGAGTCATTTCGATCATGCGCAGTTGCTCGTCGCGACACGCGTGACCGCTGGCATGTACACGGCGGTCGGTGATCCACGTGCGCAGATCGATGCCTACACGAAGCAGATCGCCCATCAAGTCGAACACGGGCCGATCGTTGCCCGGAATGATGCGGCTCGAGAGGATGACCATGTCGCCCGGATCGAGACGCAGCACCGGATGAGTTCCCGCGGCGAGCTTCACGAGCGCGGACATGCGCTCCGCTTGCGTGCCGCTCGCGATGCACAACACGCGCTCGCGCGGCAGTGAACTGACGAGCTCCGGAGGCACGATGAGGTCGCTTGGAAACTTCAAATGACCCGACGCAATGGCCGCTCGGACATGGTTTTGCACGGAACGACCCAGCAGACATAAGCGCCGTTTGGTCTTCACCGCGATGCGTCCGATGACCGCCAGACGATGCACGTTCGAGGCGAACAAGCCGACGACGACACGCGCCTTCGCTTTCTCCACGAGCGCGCCGAGCGTCTCGGCGACTTCGCGTTCGCTCATGGATTGTCCGGGTGAATCGACGTTCGTGCTGTCCGACAAAAGAAGCTCGATGCCTTCGTTGCCCAGCGCTGCAAATCGATCTTCGTCCGTCACTTCTCCATCGGGTGGCGTCGGATCGAGTTTGAAGTCTCCGGTGTGCACGACGAGTCCGGCGGAGGTGCGAATCGCGAGAGCAATGGCATCGACGATCGAATGCGTGACGCGAATCGGTTCGAACGCAAACGATCCGGCTTCGTACGTTTTGCGCGGTGAAACAGGCAAAAGACGTACGGCGCCTCCGGCAATCTCATGCTCTTCGATCCGTTGACGAACGAGCTCCAGCGTATGCGGTGGTCCCCAGACCGGCAGGTCGGCACCGAGGCGCGCGAGCAGATACGGCACGCCGCCGATATGGTCTTCATGCCCGTGCGTCAGGACCAACCCGCGAACCCGCGACGGATTCAACAGCAGGTGATCGAAGCGCGGGTGATAGATGTCGATGCCGAGATCGGCCGTAGGAAACGTGACGCCGCAATCGACGAGCAACACGTCGTTGCCTTGCTCGAAAGCCATGCAGTTCATCCCGATTTCGCCCAGTCCGCCGAGCGGGATGATGCGAAGCGACGCGGGGTCTGCTGCGGGATCGGTCGCCAACGAAACGCTCCTGATACGATTGAAGACCAACGATGGAAACGTTGGTCGAGTGGCGAGCGAGTGTAGCCGATGCCGGCGGCTGTCGTTCGACGTCCTCGCGTGTTGCTTGGCGGTAATCGCGGGGCGGCTTCGATAGGCGTCGCTCGCGTTGCGGCGCCTGTGTTGCGTCGATGCAAATCGACGTCCCTTCGTGGCGGCGAGGTGTTTGCGCCGGTGCAAACGGGTGCACACGCATGCGTTCAGGTGTGTTGCGTCGATGCAAACGGCTGCACGCACACAACGCGTCCCGGTGTTGCGCCCGTGTAAGAGACTGCAACGCGAGTGCGCCGTGGGGTTTGCACCGGTGCAAGGCCCTCGCGCATGGCGTGCAAGTACATTTGCGTGCGTGCAAGGGAGTCCGCGCACACCGCGGCAGGTCATTTGCGTCGATGCAACACCAGTCCCGCAGCTCGTCCGGCCCCTGATGCACGTGACCTCATGGTGCCCGTTGGAAAGTTTGGTGCTTCCGTGCGCTCGCTTTAGCGTGAGCTCATGGCAACACGTGTTTCGTTCATCCAAAGCGCAGTCGTCGTCGTATTTGGGATCATGCTGGGTGCACCCGTATCAACTACGGCCGGCACCTTGACATCAGTCTCCAACGCTCAATCCACCGAGTCGACGGGCGACCCTGGAGCCGATTCCTCCGTCGCTACAAGCGGTTCGAGTACGCAGGTGACACCGCACGTGACACGTGCCGAGTGCCGCAAAGCAGCGCAGTTCAACCAGCAACATTGCAAGCGGATGAAGGGCAACGCGATGGTCGCTTGCTACGTTGCCGTGGGGGCGATGCTGGCCGCATGCCTTGCGACCGCAAAGGGCTGAGAACAAACCGATGCACATCGATGAGGAAATAGCGGGCACGGCAGAACTGGTTGCTTTGGACGGTGCCAATGCCCTCGAGCGTCTTGCCTCCGCGAGTGGTGAGTTCGCCTGGGATGCCAAGACGACGGCGCATTACCGGAATTTCATTGACGGGTGCATGAGCGTCGCCACATCGATCCTCGCCGCTTGTCGCGACATCGCCGGCAATCCGGACGTCCCTCCTCATGCGGCCAAACAAGCAATCGAATCCTTGTTGCTACGTGCCCACGAAGCGACCCATGCCATGTTTTTAGGCATGTTGGTGATTGAGCACCTTGCCTCACCCGACGAAAAGACCGCCAAGAACAACGCTGACGCACTCGCAAAACGCGCGTCCCAATCCGGTCAACTGGCGCGGGTGAAAGACCTTCGTTCCATCGGTACGAACACATCCGCTCCAGACAACGACGCGAGAATCACCTGCTCCTTTTGTGGAAAACCCGACTCCGAAACACCGGTGGTCGCGGGTTGCGTGGGAGGCATCTGTGCCGCATGCACACGATTGGCCGCGACGATTCACGGAATAGAACCGCGCGAGTAGAGAACAACGGACTGACTCGAACGCGAGGTCGATTCGTTCTACGCGACCTTCTTGAACGTCGTTGCTCGAGGCCGAAAACGTTCTGTCGAGGACATCGAGAAGCTGGCCCAAGGTCGCGTCTACAGCGGCACGGATGCTCTGGCGTGTGGACTCGTCGACGAGCTTGGTGGGTTGGATGTCGCGATTCGCCGAGCGACTGAACTAGCGGGTCAGTCGAAGCTTGAAGCGGTGGTTCTTCGGCCGCCGAGTTATTCGATTCCTCCCCCTCCGCCGTCGCCCAAGGCTGCCGAAACCGTGCTTTCCGCGCTGGGAATCGGCCGGTTTTTGGGGGAGCGACTTGTCCTGGGGCTCAACCTGCGTCAACAAGAGCGGGTTTTGCTTTACGAGCCCTTCGGTTCGGATGGACGAACGTGGACCGATGTGACGTAGCGCGCATGTTTGGCGGGGCGGATGGTGCGGCGAGCGGGTGTTTGGCGCTCCGTGTGGCGAGATGACGACAATCGCGAGCAACGTCGACTGAGGTCGTCCGGGCTGGACGGGCTTGGTTTGGCGGGGTGATGCGTGTGATCGATCCCGCAAATTTTGCGTTTGGCAGGACGTTCGCTTGTCTTGACCGCATGTTTTCCCGAAGAACCCAGAGGCAAGGAAAATATGCACGTAACCCAACGCACTGCGTTGGAGGGGTCAAACCGTTGGAGAACTGGGCGAGGCTTGTGGACAAACTGCGCGAAATTTGTGCAGTTGTTCGGGGCAGTCGGGTTTCTGGGGACGAGTGTTCAGCGGTCGCGCAAAAATCTACACAACGCTACTGGTAGTGAGAAACCTTGACGCGGCACCACAGGTAGGGCTAGAGGGACTGTGTTGACCGGCGGTTCGGTGACGCAACGGTTTTGTTGGCTCGAACCTGGTGAACGTATTGTCAGTGAACGGGGTACGGTGGCGTGTTCGTGCGAGAAGAACGCCCCAGGCCCCGTTTTTTGTCCGGGAGATTCTGATGGTGCAGCCGATGATCGCAGGGGATGGCGGAAATGTAAACGTGACTCCGGGAAACGGGCAAACGGACAGTCGTCCGCCCGAGTCCGGCGCCGTGAAACGGGTCGTCAAAGCCAAACCCGTCGCCAAGACTGCCGCGAAAACGCCCGCCAAAAAAGAAGCGAAAAAGGTTTCGCGCCCCAAAGGTCTTGCATTCGACCGACGGTTTACTCATCGCGGAACCGACCCGCTCAACGAAATCGTTTGGGAGCGAAGGTCGAGCGTCATCACCAACCCCGACGGTTCGGTCGTCTTCAAAATGGAGGGCGCCGAGATTCCCGCCAGCTGGTCGCAGCTCGCGACCGACATCGTCGTCTCCAAGTATTTCCGCAAGGCCGGCATCCACGGGAACAAGGACGTTGGTGAAACGAGCGTGCGCGAGGTCGTGCATCGTTTGGCCAAGACCATTCGTGAGGCGGGCGAATCGTTCGGCGGCTACTTCGCCAATGCGAAAGAGGCCGACACGTTCGAGGCCGAGCTTTCGTACATGCTCGTCAATCAGCTCGGCGCCTTCAATTCGCCCGTTTGGTTCAACTGCGGTCTTTGGCATCGTTATGGGATCAAAGGAACTGCGGGAAACTTCGCCTGGATGGCTGATCCCAAAGACGAGGCGGCACCAGGCACCATCGACGAAATTCCCTATGCCTATGAACGCCCGCAGTGCTCGGCTTGTTTCATCCAATCGATCAGCGACGACTTGATGGGCATCTACGACCTCATCAAGAGCGAGGCGCGTCTGTTCAAGTACGGCTCGGGGACCGGCACCAACTTCAGCACCATCCGCGGCAAGCAAGAGAAGCTCTCCGGTGGTGGAACCAGCTCGGGCTTGATGAGCTTCCTCGAGGTTTTCGATCGTGCCGCGGGCGCGACCAAGAGCGGTGGGACGACGCGACGGGCCGCCAAGATGGTGTGCCTCGACATGGACCATCCCGAGATCCTGGACTTCATCAATTGGAAGGTCCGTGAAGAGCGCAAGGCGCAGATGCTCATCCAGGCGGGCATGTCGTCGGACTTCAACGGCGAGGCGTATCACACGGTCAGCGGGCAAAACTCGAACAACTCGGTGCGCGTCACGGACGACTTCATGCGCGCGGTGGCGACGGGCGGGACGTGGGAGACGCGTTCACGGACCAACGGCGAAGTCATCGAGTCGATGAATGCGCGTGAGGTTTGGCGGAACATCGCGGAAGCCGCATGGGCTTGTGCCGACCCCGGCGTGCAATACGACACGACCATCAATCGCTGGCATACGTGCCCGAACTCGGGCCGCATCAACGCCTCGAATCCGTGCTCGGAATACATGTTTCTCGACGACACGGCCTGCAACTTGGCCAGCCTGAACCTGACCAAGTTCCTGCGCGAAGACGGATCGTTTGACATCCAAGGATTCCGTCACGCGGTGCGGGTCTTCTTTGTGGCGCAGGAAATCTTGGTCGACTTCTCGTCGTACCCGACGCGTTCGATCACCCGAAACTCGCACGACTACCGTCCGCTCGGGTTGGGCTATGCGAACCTTGGTACGCTCCTGATGCTGCTCGGCATCCCGTACGATTCGGATCAAGGTCGCGCGGTGGCGAGTGCCATCACGGGGATCATGTGCGGACACGCGTACAAGGTCAGCGCCGAGATGGCCGGGACGCGTGGACCGTTCCCGGGCTTTGCGAAGAACCGCGAGCCGATGCTCCGCGTGATGAACATGCATCGCGACGCCGCGTACGCGATTCATCGCGAGAAGTGTCCCGAGCCGTTGTGGCGGGCCGCCTGTGAAGATTGGGACGAAGCGGTTCGCCTCGGAACCGAACACGGCTACCGCAATGCGCAGTCGACGGTGCTGGCTCCGACGGGAACGATCGGGCTGCTCATGGATTGCGACACGACGGGTATCGAGCCCGACTTCTCGCTCGTGAAGTTCAAGAAGCTGGCGGGTGGCGGCTACTTCAAGATCGTCAATCAATCGGTGCCGGAAGCCCTTCGACGTCTCGGGTATTCGGAGCATGAGGTCATGGACATCGTCGCGTACGTGTCCGGGACGAACACCCTCTTGGCGGCGCCGCACATCAACACCGCGTCGCTCAAAGCGCGTGGTTTGTCCAGCGAGGACCTGGCCAAGGTCGAGAAAGCGATTCCGGGTGTGTTCGACCTCGAGCTCGCGTTCAGTCCGTGGGTGCTCGGCGAAGAGGCTTATGCGCGTCTCGGCGTGACGTCGGACCGCCGCGTGCCCGGGTTCTCGCTCTTGCGATTCTTGGGCTTCACCTCGGCGGAAATTACGGAAGCGAACGACACCATCGTGGGTCGAATGACCGTCGAAGGCGCTCCGGGCTTGCGTGACGAGCATTATGCCGTGTTCGATTGTGCGAACCGTTGCGGCAAGTACGGCAAGCGATTCCTCGCGCCGATGGCGCACGTGCGGATGATGGCGGCGGCGCAACCGTTCTTGTCGGGAGCGATCTCGAAGACGGTGAACTTGCCGAACGAAGCGACGATCGAAGAGGTCCAGCGCATTTACGAAGAGGGCCATCGGTTGGGGCTCAAAGCAGTTGCGTTGTATCGCGATGGTTGCAAAGCGTCGCAGCCGCTCTCTTCGACGAGCGATTCGAAGAAGGACAAAGAGAAGGACAAGGCCGAGGCTGCCGACGTCGTCGTGCACAAGGCGCCCGAGCCTCCGCCTGCGCCCGTGGTTCGTCCGACGGGTGTGCGTGTGCGTCTACCCAAGAAGCGCAGTGGGTTCACGCAAGAGGCGAAAGTTGGAGGACATAAGATCTTCGTCCGAACGGGCGAATACGTCGATGGAACGCTCGGTGAGATCTTCATCGACATGCACAAGGAAGGTGCCGCGTTCCGATCGCTCATGAACTGCTTTGCGATGAGCGTGTCGATCGGTTTGCAATACGGCGTGCCGCTCGAAACGTTCGTCGATCAGTTCACGTTCACAAGGTTTGAGCCCCAAGGAGTCGTCGAAGGTCACGACTACGTGAAGATCTCGACCTCGATTGTGGACTACATCTTCCGGACGCTCGGCGTGGAGTACCTGCAGCGGTACGACTTGGCGCATGTGCAGCCGCCCGAGCCGGTGACGATTCAGGATCCGGTCGATACGCGGGCGCAAGAGAGCTCGTCCGGAGTGCCGGCGTTGCCTGTGGCCGCAGCGAGCAGCGGGCATGAGCGATCGGCGTCGAGCGCGCTCGATGCGCAGCTCGAGGACATGATGGGCGACGCGCCCGTGTGTGATGGTTGCGGGCACATCACCGTGCGCAACGGGGCTTGTTACAAGTGCCTCAACTGCGGCAACAGCATGGGCTGTAGCTGACGAGATCTAGCCGCACCGAGCAAGAACGGGTAAACGGGATCCATGTCGATCCCGTTTCGCCTTTCGTTCGCGCTCGTAACAATTGGACTCGTCGCGTCCGCGATGGGTTGCAGCAAAGAAAAGGAAGAACCGGTTGTCTTGGCGTTGCCATCGGCGACGGCTGTAGCGCCGGTCAAAGCGACGCAAGACCCGACGCCTGCTCCGGCCCAACCGGCAGCTGCGGGCAGCGCTGCCGCGGCCGTGGATACGGCGGCAGCTGCGCCCGTCGTCACCGATCCGCCGAAGGCCGCACCGCCGCAGCCGATCGACGGTTGCTGTGCGGCGCTCACGGAGATGACGCGCGACGCGAAGCTCGACGCGACGACGAAGTCGAAAGCGGCTGCCGCGGCGGCGATGTGCAACGCGACCGCGCCACTCGTAAAGAGCGGCAAGGGCTCGCGCGCAACCGCGCTCACGCAGATTCGCGGCGCGATGGCCGGAAAAGCACCGTCCGCGTGCAACTGAGCCGGCCCGTATCCTCGTAACGCCGACCGAGTCGTTTGCGTTCCAAACGTTGGAGGTCCAACGTTTGGAGCTCAAACATTCAATTGACCGCACGTAACCGTCAACCGAGTGACGCCAAGGTTCGTCTTTGCCGAACGGGTTGAGCCGGTGTGTGGGCGACCTCCCGAGTCGGTCGATTTCGCGCCGAGCACGATTCCGACGATCTTGCGCCCGATTGCCGATCGTTCGTAGGATTGTGTCCTTGGCGCGCAAAATCGAGGGAATGATCGGGGACAAGTACCAACTCTCGGCCATTCTCGGGCAGGGCGCTACGGGCGTCGTTTACGCCGCGAAAAACCTCCGCTCCCAGCGGCGAGTCGCGATCAAGTCCCTGCATCTTCGGGCCGGCCTCGAGCCCGGTTGCCCCGAGCTTCTCCGTTTCGAGCAGGAAGCGCGCATCGCCGGCTCGATCGACTCGCCGCACATCGTTCAGGTCTTGGACATCGAACGCGATCCGGCGACGGATCTGCCGTTCCTGGTGATGGAGCTGCTTCGAGGCGAGGACGTGCAGTCGTTGCTCGATCGGGTTGGGCCGCTGCCTGTCGATGCCGCATTACGCATTGCAGCCCAAGCTTGCGCGGGCCTCGTTGCGGCTCATGCGGCGGGCGTGGTTCATCGCGACATCAAACCGGCGAACTTATTTCTCGCGCGTGCGGAAAAAGGGCGAATCGTCGTAAAAATCCTCGATTTCGGCATTGCCAAAATACGCGGTATTCCGGACGGTTCGGCCGGCTCGAACGTATTGGTGGCTCCCGCAGTTTCCATGACCGAGAGCGGGCAAATGCTGGGTTCGCCGCTTTTCATGTCGCCGGAACAAGTGGACGGGACGAAACACGTCGATGGTCGAAGCGATCTTTTTTCTTTGGCCATTACTTTGTTCACGATGCTCGCGGGGAAAGCTCCGCACGCCGATGCCAAGGGATTTCATATCCTTTTGCAGCGCCTCGTGACCTCGCCTCCGCCATTGATTCGCACCGTGGCGAATTGGGTCCCTTTGGAAGTGGAAGCGTTTGTCCAAAAAGGCGGCGCATTTCAGCGGGAAGATCGATTTACCGACGCTGACGAAATGCTCACGGCGCTCGAAGCGCTCTTGCCAAGCGGTTCGGACCTTCGCGAAGACATGCTCATTGGGTTGGGCGATGTGGCCTATTCGAGCGGCGAGGTGCTTCGCAGCGATCCTGATGCGGCCACGAAAAAGCCGGCTTTCGGAGAAACGAAAAACGCTCCCGTGACGCCTGCGACGTCCGATGTCGGGCAAGATCCCTACGCGGCGACGATGCCGCGGTCCGGAGAGCCTTCCATTGCGGCGACATTGCCCGCCACCGAATTCGCGGATGTTTTACCCGGGCAACCGCCCGTCACCGCCACCGCACCCGTGGTCAAACCCGCGCCGGTTTTTTCGGACGAACCACCTCTGGCCGCCACCTTGCCCGTCGCATCCAAGCCCGCATCGGCATTGTCGGTGCAGCCCCAGGCGACAGCGAATCGAATTCCCATCGTTATGGTCATCGCCGTCATCGTGATCATGTTCTTGACAGGATTGATCGTGCTCGCGCGTTGATTCGAGGACCTCATGGACCAGCGACAAATTGTGTCTTATTTGGAGCGATTGCGTAAAGCCGGCACGTTCGAGGACGCGGCCTTGTCGATGCTCCGCGAAATGCTCCACGTGGCCAAAGGCGCGCTTGCCGAAAGCCCATTCGCAAACCGGGGCAAAATTCTGAGGGCCATGGCGCATTTGCGTCCGGGCGACGGTTATCGGCGCCTCGTGATGCTCGATCAAGAGCAATCCGTGCCGGCAGGCGGCGTAACGTCGTATTTACCGTCGGCCAACGTTTGGCGCTGGATTGCAACGCGACAATGCCCGATTGCGGTCGATGTTCCTTTGGGGCGTGTCTGGACTTGGACAAACCAAGCGGTGCAGGTGCTCTTCGAATCGGCATTTACGGGTGCCGAAACGGTCAATCGGCTTCAGGGCCGCGAGACGAGTCACCTTTACGCCATACCGCTGCGTTCTTTTCACGGCTCCGTCGATGGAATGGCCACGGTGGAATTATCGTGTCCGCGGGCGATCGGCGACGATTTTATTTTCCCCGCGGTCTACGAAGCCTTGTCGTTATGCGCCGACTTGGCTGCGCCGTATCTGGCCAGCTTGCCTTTGCGGCCGGCCGTTGCCGGAGCCACCGACGATCTTTTGCCGGTGATTGGTCAAAGCATGGCGGGCATGGTCGAAATGCTCCGCGTATTCGCGGCGCAGGAAGAAACGTTGCTCATCGGAGGGCCCACGGGCGCGGGTAAATCACGTATTGCCAAATGGTGCCATTCCAAATCGTTGCGGCGAGGCGGTCCATTCGAAGTGCTCGACCTCATTGCGGTGCCGGAAGATCTGCAAATGGCCGAATTGTTCGGCTGGAAAAAAGGCGCATTTACCGGCGCGGTTCGTGATACCCCGGGCGCGGTGACGCGCGCGTTCAAAGGAACGCTGTTCATCGATGAGATCGACAAACTCTCGCTCAAGGCTCAAGCGGGTTTGCTCAAACTCTTGGAATCGCGCACGTATCGGCCGATCGGAGATGGAGCGCGCGAACAGCAGGCCGACGTTCGCTTCATCATCGGCGGCAACATGGATTTGTACGAATGCGTGAAGCTCGGCCGTTTTCGCGAGGATCTTTATTATCGCATCAATGTTTTACCGGTAAAAATCCCGCCGCTGGATGAACGCAAGGACGAAGTCGCGGATTGGGTGCGTTTCATGGCCTTGCGGCGTCATCGCGAGAGCGTGCCCAATGGCGAAGTGCGCATCACGGCGGCCGTGGAAAAGATTGTCGTGGAACATTCCTGGCCGGGCAATTTGCGGCAGCTCGACAATGTGGTTCGTCGCGCTTATGCGCTCGCCTTGATGTCGCACGGACAAACCTCTTCGGAGATTGTCCTGGATGACCGGCATTTCGAGCGGGCATTGAGTTACGAACGCAGCAGCACGCGCCGAACGACGCTCGATCTCTTGCGAAGTGCAGCCCAAGCGATCGTGAACGAAGCGGAGCGGCACGAGGAAAAGGGCGGCGTTTTCGATTTGGAGTTATGCGACGCGTTTCGAGGATTGGTGCTCGGAACGGCCGCGTTGAGCCTCGGGAGCAAGGAGGCGGCATTTCGACTTTTTGGTAAAGGCGCGCTCGTGCAAAGTCGCAATCACCAAAAAACGCTCCGGAGGGATCTGGAGAAAGTGGACGCTTTATGCAAAGCGCTCGGCGAAGGGGAGGGGATGTTCAAAGGAATCGGCGAAGACGACTAAATCAGCCGCCTGGCCATCACGGAATGCAGTAAGGCATGTACATGCTGAAATCTTCCAATCGTATGCGGAAGTTCGTCGACTTGTTCGGCGTCGAGCCGCCCATGTTGCAACCCCAATATCCCGTGCTGCCCCAGGTACAAGCCGTATTGCAGTTTCCGCGCAAGACAACTCCACAACCAGGCGCTTGATCGCACATTCGGTTGTTGATGACCGAGCTCATGGGTGCCGTGCAAGCCGCGTCGAATTCATCGAAGTAGCAAACATGCACCTGCGGACGAGCGCCGGCGTTCAAGAAAAAGATATTTCCCCACGCAATCGTGTCGCGGTCCGGATGCGTCGACTCGAGATCGGCGTCCACGTAGTAGCCCGATCGATTCGCCTCGAACAAGAGCGAAACCGTGACGTTTTTGTTGTTGAGATGCGCCGCGAGGCACGACGTCATCCATTCCGCACTGACGACGTCGAGCGGTTGCGTTCGCCATAACGGAGCAAGGCCGAAATGCCCTTCATGAGCCTTGCCCGTGACGGGATCGATCGCGTATGCGCCTTGGGGCAATGCGCATTGAGCCAAGTATTTGAGCGCCTTGTACCGGCATGCCTCGGTTGGATCACCTGCCGCCGGTTGGGCCGGCAATACAGGCATCGCCGGGAGCACGCTATTGAAATTCACCAAGGGTCCCGTGGCCAACTGTCGATACGTCTGTTGAACTCCGCCATCCCAAAAGCACGTCGGGGGAAACGGATTGTGGCCGAACGGCGGATCATCAGGGTCCACCGTGAGCGCAAGGGCCGCGACGCCGACGCTCGACTCGTCAGTCGACACCATATCGTCGCTCTCTTCAGCCATACAACCAGCCGCCAAGGGGCACGCCACGGTCGCGATTGCCGCAAAACTCAAAAACACAAATGAAGATCGACCTCTGTTCATGACTGCCTCCATGCTGCTGCGAATCGTTGACATTGTTAATGCAGAGGCTGTGCCAAGCCCTCTCATCTTCGATGCCGTCTGTCTCCACTGTTTGCAATGCCTTGATGCCGACAGCTCGTCACCGAGCGTTGACCTCACGCGTATCGAGTGGACGCAGCGGGCGTAGCAGTTGGACGCGCCCGGCGTCAATGAAGTCCAGCCGCCTCCAGCCGGTCGTTCTCGTGCTCACGCTTCAGCATCGGGTCTTCGTGGAACGCGCTTTCCAGAGCGGTTTGCGCCTGCCGAGCCAAATCGGTGCGCGTATTGCCGGGTTTTGCGGCGAGCGCTTGGGTCAAGTAGAGCAGGCCCTTGGCGAGAAGCGCTTCGGATTCATGAGGGTTCTTCGCCAGCGCTTTCTCCGCCATTTCAAACCCCACGTCGATGTCCTTTTCGTTGTGCTTGCCAATGCGTTGGGCCCACAAGGCGCGCTGGGCGTAAATCCTCGCCGCAACCTTGTGAAATGCATGGCTATTCGCACCTCCGTCGTTTAACGGATTCAGCAAGGCAAACGGGGCGTCCCACGCCTCGATTTTGATGTCCTCCGGCCGCTTGATCGCCCGAATCGCGGCCAGCTCGATGTCCGCGCCCAGCTCCCGCATGTCGGGCGTCATCTTGCCCCGAACCTTTGCATTCTCGACGAGCGCGCTGCGTGCGGCTTCTATTTCCGCATGGGAATCGAGGCCTTTGTTGATGGCGTCGCACGCCAGAACAAAATGGCAATAGGTCACTTCGGCGAGCAAACCCGATTCTTTGGGTTGGTCCTTTAGATACGCGTCCACAATCTCGACTACTTTTTGACACGATGGTCGGGGATCGCGACCGAGGACAAACTCGCGTCGAGCCAAAAGGCGGTGCGTGCGCGTTTTCCAAAACGCGCGGCGCCACGAGTTGGTATCGGGCAATTTCTCCAGGGCGCCAAGCGCATCGAGCATCGCCGCAACCGGCGCCGTGTCCGCTCGATTCGCATTGATTTCACGGCGCACGAGCCAATTGAGCGCCTGCAATTTCTCGTAAGCCGGACTCAAAAAGCTCGGATCCACGGCGATGGCGCGATCAAATTGCGCAATTGCCGCGTCCACGTCCTTCTTCACGTCTTGGCCCCGCTTGTCAGCCATTTTGGCCGTCGCCATATACGCCATCCCCAGCTCATTGATGGCCCAGGTAAACTTTGGATCAAGCTCGAGGACGCGCTGCCATGCGGCGATCGCCGGTCCCATCGATGCTTCGCGCCCTTGCGAATCCACGAGCACCGCGCGCAAATGGAGCGCCCGCGCGAGCGCATAATGCGCCATCAAGTCATCGCCCGCGATCTTCACGCTTTCTTCCGCCATTCGCACGGCATCGTCGCCGATACGTGTCGCTTCTTCGCTCGTATCGCCTCTCAGGGCATAAACGCGCGCCGACATGACCAAAGCTTGTTGAATTCGCGCCTGAAGATCCCTCGAACTTGCTTCGACCGCTTGTTTGCAGGCGTGATCGGCCGTTTCCAGGTCTTTCGTCAGGGGCAATTGTTTGTCGTTTGCCGCCCAAGCCGCTTTTTCCCACAGCTCACACGCTGCCCGATGCACCTCCGGATCGCTTTGCGCCATTTTTGCGGCCGATGCATACGCCTCCGCTGCGGGCTCGAAATATCCTTTCATTTTTTCATAATCGAATGCCGCGTCATGCCGATATTTGCTGCCCTCCGCATAAAGCGCGTCCGCTTCGAGCTTTTTCGCTTCGTACATCCACGGCGCCTGCGCGAAAGCCGCTTTGGCTTTTTCCCGCGCTTCGTCGTTTTTCCCTTCGTACAGCGCAATCAACCCTTCGACGTACGCGGGCGCTTCCACATCGAGCCCCGTTGCCGCACGCAAATGCGACAAGGCCGGATCGCGCAATTCAATGGCCAGCTCCGCCTCGCGCTTTTTCCGCTCCGCTTCATTCGTGATGCGTTTCGTATCCGCGAGGGCTTTTCGGTACAGCTCACCCAACGCTCGTCCCAGCGCATAATGCAATTCCGGGGAAGAATACCCCGCGGCGACGGCTTTTTCCAAGTGTTTTCGAGCCGTTTCGGGATTACCCAGCGCCAATTGCCCGCGTCCGAGCGCATATTCGATGGGCCCTTCGCCCGCTCGTCCCGCTTCATTTCGGCGTTGTTCGATCTTTTCCAGTTTTCGCCGGACGACGTCGCGTTCGCGCTCGACATCGTGGATTGGCAATTCATACGCGGCGCGCAAAAACAGCTCCGCTTCTTTCATTCGTTCGCCCAGTTCTTGCGCGATTTTCGCCTGCGCGACCGATTCTCGCTGCGCCTTGATCCATACGCCTCCGAGCGACAATGCCGCCACGAGCGACATACTCCCGAGCGCCGTGGCCACTTTATGCTTGCGGGCTTTTTTCCAAAGAACGTACCCCAACGACGCTCGCCGTCCCAAAATGGGCTCGCCATCGAGAAATCGTTGCAAGTCTTCGGCGAGCGCTCGCGCCGAGTCATATCGACGCCCGGGATCGCGCTCGAGGCATTTCATCACGATCGTCTCGAGGTCTGCGGGAAGGCCTTTTTTTACCGTAGACAAGGCTGGTGGATCTTCGAACGCCACCATCATGAGCAGCTTCCACGCGTGCGGCGCGACAAACGGCGGATGCCCGGCCAAAAGGTGATACAGCGTCGCGCCCAGCGAATACACATCCGAGCGGCGATCCATGGCTCGAACATCGCCTTTGGCTTGTTCCGGCGACATGTACGCGGGAGTGCCCAAAACCGCGCCCGTGATGGTTTGTCCTTTATCGGCGACCTCTTTGGCCAAACCGAAATCCATGACGTAGGGCTTGAACGTGCCATCGCCGCCAATTTCCACCATGATGTTGCCCGGTTTGAGATCGCGATGAATCAATCCAAGGCGATGGGCTTCATGCACGGCGATCGAGACTTCGCGCATGATTTTCACGCATTGTTCCAGCGTCATCCTTTCGGCCATTTTCGAAAGCGATTCGCCTTCGATGTATTGCATGGCGATAAAAGGTTCGCCGTCGGCTTCACCGGCATCGTAGACGCGACAAACGTGTTCGTTCTGAATTTTGGCTTGGGAACGAGCCTCCAGCAAAAACCGCTGCAATAAATCCGGATCATTGCTTTTTAATAACTTAATGGCGACCGATCGCCCAAGACGCGGATCTCGGCCGCGATACACGGTGCCCATCCCGCCTTCGCCGAGGAAACGAAGATCTTCATAACGATCGGCAAGGGACGGAGGCACCGTCCGACGTTCGGACAGAGGCTCGGGCCGAGTATTCGGTTGTGGTGTACGTGCAGGATCGGCGGCGTTTACCGTCGTGGCTTCCACGTCGATGGTCGTATTTCCTGAAGAATGACCGGTCATCGTGACACTCCCGTGGTCCTTTCCGTAAGCAACGTATATGCCAAGGGGGTTGGGGTGTCAGTATTCTTTGAAGTCAATCGTGATCGGAAGACCGTGGACGGGGAGCGAATTGGTGTTGCGGCCAATCAAGGCGTCACGGTGCTCGTCGCTTCGTCATTGTTGCGCGTGGGATCTTCAAGCAAGGACTGATTGAAGTAATCGGTGGCGCGCTCGGGATTGCCAAGGTGTTGGGCCGCGATAACGAGGATATTTTTGCCGACTTGGAGTTCGAGCGCGGTGCGGGTTTTGGCGACGTTTGCGCGGGCTTGGGCGAGGTCTCCTTTGGCGTCCACCTGGCCTTCGCGGGCATCGGAGAAGGTGGTTTTCAGCCCGTTGAATTCAGCGAGCAATTCCGGACCGAGTTCGGCTTTGTATTTGGCGGCGCCCGCGATGAGGCGGTCAAGCAGACCGGGGACTTGGCCCAGGCGCGCTTTGTTGTATTCCTGCAATCCCCGGGGGAAGAATTCGGCATACTGACCGCTGTTTTTGGCGAATTTGTCACGCACTCGGCCTTCACGTTGGCGGACGGTGGTCCGGAAAAGCTGAAGCGCCTCGTCTTTGGTAATGGTACCGCCGGATTGAGCGGCCAGGAGCGTGGTTCGAGCGGCCAGGGCGGCGTCGAAAGCGCCAAATGCGGTCTCCGTTGGCGCCACGAGGGCCGTGAGCTGGGCCGGAAGCGCGGAAATGGCTTTAAGTTTGCCGATGTGGTCTTCGGTGAATTGGCGCAGTTCTTCGCCACTGATTTCGCGGTTGGCCAGATGATTTTCAAAGAATCGTTGGATGTTGATCATTGTGATCTTGTATCAAGTGATACATAGGCTGCCAAGTGAGAAAGAAGAGAGTGGTACGAAAATTCGGACAAGCCGTAACCATTTGGCGGGAGGCGATCGGAATTTTCCGAAGGGCATTTTCCAAGTGGCGGGAGGCGATCGGAATTTTCCGAAGGGCATTTTCCAAGTGGCGGGAGGCGATCGGGATTTTCCGAAGGGCATTTTCCAAGTGGCGGGAGGCGATCGGAATTTTCCGAAGGGCATTTTCCAAGTGGCGGGAGGCGATCGGAATTTTCCGAAGGGCATTTTCCAAGTGGCGGGAGGCGATCGGGATTTTCCGAAGGGCATTTTCCAAGTGGCGGGAGGCGTCGCGAGCCTGAGTGCTGTCAGGCGCCGCTCGACGATTCAGCAGCAGGGTCGCCGAGCAATCGGCGAATTTCGCGCAGGCGCTCCAGGGAGGCGGGATCGTCGGGCGGATCCATCGTCCTGAGAAGCTCGAACACCGTCATTCGGTCTTCATCTTCAACGTGCGGATCCGCTCCGTGCGTGAGCAGCAGCTTTACCATCTCGACATTGAGCCAGTACGCTGCCAACCCTAGCGCAGTCATCCCACCGCCCACTCGGTCTTGGATGGTTTTGTTCGCCCCGCAGAGGAGGAGGAGCCGAGCCATCTCTAGATAATTTTTTTCTATGCAGGTGCGAAGCGGCGAATCGCTCTCATTGTCGCGCACGTTGGGGTTTGCGCCGTGAGCAAGCAGGAGCCGCACGGCTTCGATGTGATTCATGAATACGGCCATAAAAAGCGGATCCCCGTCCCGCTCAGGATCCACAGCTTCTACGTTGGCGCCGTGACGCAGCAGCAAGACGACCGACTCGATCGGCCCGGCAGGATGATCCTCGCCAAGTTCTTCAAGCTCGCCGATCGCCGCCTGCAATGGCGGGACATCTCGGCCACTGTAGCGAGATTTGCCGACTTTATTGGGATCCGCGCCGGCGGCAAGTAGAGCCGCCACACGATCAACGTTTCGCGTCTGGATGGCCTCGAGAAGTGCGTCAGACATGATTTCCTCACAAGTTTGCCATGGGGTGGCCCTCGGCGCAGTTTTTAAGCTTCAAGGCTTCGCAGTGATCGATTCCGTTCTGGACTTGCTCTATTGCGTCCTCGTGCTCGGGGTCTGGTTTACCACCAAAGCACTCGTTTTGAACCTTCCATCGCGCCGCCAGACAGGCCTGCCGTTGCTCGAGGCTGAGCTTGACCGTTGAGCAGGGGATGAACGGCAGCTTTTTCTCGCTGATACGACCTCCCCCGCAGGTCGCGGCAAAGCCCTTGTTGCAAATCTTGTTCTTCTCCTCGCGCAGCCGAATGCGCACGTCTTCCTCACACGTTTGATTCGGATACTTGCGCGGTTTGGCAACCGTCGGGGCCGGCTGCGGCGCACTCGTCGGGGCAGCCGCAGCGCCGGCAGCCGCAGTGAGGCGGTGTGCTTGCCCGCCGCCAAGGACAAGGACTTCCTCGGGCGCCAAACCATGCTCAACGACGAGCGCGACCACAACAATCCCCACCGCAATGATATCTCCGATGGGGAGGGGGCCATCCGCTGCCGACGCTCCTATGGCCACGGGCACAGCTCGGGCCACGACCCTGGGCGCAGCTCTGGTCACGATCCTTTTGGCCGCGGTTCTGGCGATAACGCCGGCCGGGGGCGCGACTGGCGGTCGCACGGGTGGCTGGGGCGTGGGCGACAGCGACACGTCGCCGATGAACTGCTTGGCGACGCTCGATTGCGCTTGTTCATCCGGCACCGTTTTGATCCAGCCTTGTTCCTCGGCGCGGTTCATGATTTCGTCATAACCCAGCGTATCGAGGGCCATTTGCCCCAGCGTCTTCAATGTACCTTCGTCAATGTCGATCAATTCCTCCAGCTTGGCCCGTGCCTTGACTGTCACTGGAAGAACAACGGTGTATCCATCCGCTTCGAGGACCAATTCACTTTCGACAATGGGCACGCCCGGGATCACTTCAATGAAACGTTCGAGTGCATCTTGACTTTCCCCCGCGTGTTTGCGATTGAATTGCAGGGTCTTCACCGCATCGTCCAAAGACTGTTCGGCAATGGGCATATCTTGCAGAACCTTGCGAATACATACGCCGAAATCACGAGCCGTCGCGGGAATGCCACCGACGGTCACGCCTAGTTTTTCCCCGTATTCATTCACATCTACGGTCGATTCAACAACAATTCGCCCCTTTTCCAATTGCCGCCCATCGAACTCCACGCATTCTTTCGCGCGCTCGACTGTAATATTGGGAAGATTGGGGCGGTCGATCGAGCCCCCATTCTGCGTCGCTTGCACCGGACCCAGACGACCGGAGCAGCCGGGCAATACAACACCTGTCGCTATCGATGCCAAAAAACCTACGGCAACGATTGTGCGCAAATCATGATGTTTCAACATAATGGTTCACCCCTATCGTGACGGACGAACCGCACTCTAGTCTGCCCGTTTTGGTCGGTACAACCCCGAATTCATAGCGCTCGGACAGCCAATGACCGAGGTGGAATGAATCTTTCAGGTGGAGACGAAACGCCGGCGATGCGTTACCAAAAATGCCGGGTCAGCCGAAGGCCATTGCGAGAATTGCCCAAACCTCGCAATGACCATTGAAGGTTTTCAGCGTCCCGAATTCCTCAAAATGAGGCTATGCGCCAAAGTGATCATACCCACGCTCGGGTATCGCCGTCATCGTGCCGGCCGGCCCAACCAAAAACACCCCCGTCGTTCCGTCCACCGCCTCGACCACTCGGCCTATTTCAACAAACCCGTCCGGGATGCGTCCGGGCGCAGCGGTCATCACCAACGCAAAGTCCTC
>WBZU01000595.1_pt1 | contig 30343 bp, 29 predicted proteins | sample 5204311 | NCBI WGS metagenome assembly WBZU01 (sample SAMN12344359, study PRJNA552823) | activated sludge metagenome | biome: Activated sludge suspended growth; feature: Nitrification reactor; material: Wastewater; isolation source: activated sludge from nitrification reactor of wastewater...
CGCTCGACCGGCGCGACGTCGCTCAATACCCGTTCCAGCGAATCGCAGTACGAGCGCTCGTCGTCGGTCAATGCGGCGAAGCCGGTCGCCGTCATCATGGAGCGATCGCCACGAACTCCCGGGAGATCCACCGGGTGGAGCGGGAATGGTCGACGAAGCGCCGCTCGTCCCGGGCCAACTGCAGCTGCACGCGCTTCGCGTCCTCGTTCTCGAACGCGTGCCGCAGATCGCGCTCGCTCGCCCAATACAGCTCGGCCACGCCGTCGTACGGTTCGTCGAGCACTCCCCGCCGCTCGACCCGGGCGGAGAATTCGTGCTCGACCGGCACGGTCTGGACGTAGCGGGCGACGCGAAGCGTGGATCGGTGCTCGAGCACGATGGGTGCGTGCACCTGCCGCCAGTATTCGACGAACTGGGCGTGGGTCATGGCCGGCTTGCGCCGCATGCAATAGATGATCTTGTGCATCGGCTCGGAAGCTCTGAACGAATCCGCAGGGGATTCGGGGTTCTTCCACAGGTTTTCAGGTCGCGCGCCGGGGCCGCTCGCGCAGCGCGTCGATCGCCCGCTCGGCGACCACGAGCTTCAGCACCTCGCTCGCGCCCTCGTAGATGCGCAGCGCGCGGATCTCGCGGTAGAGCCGCTCGACCGGCATGCCCCGCACGACGCCGAGTCCCCCGAAGATCTGCACCGCCGCGTCGATGACCTGCTGCGCCGCCTCGGTGGCATGGAGCTTCGCCATCGAGGCCTCGCGCGTCACGCGCGCGCCGAGCACGTCCCGGGTCCAGGCCGCGCGATAGATGAGGAGCGCCGACGCGTCGATCGCGAGGGCCATCTCGCCCAGCCTGGCCTGGGTGATCTGCATGTCGATCAGGGTCCGGCCGAACATCTTGCGCTTGCGGGCGCGCTGGACGGCCTCCGAGAACGCGTGACGGGCGAAGCCCAGCGCAGCGGCGCCCACGGTCGAGCGCATGACGTCGAGCGTGGCCATCGCGATCTTGAATCCCTGCCCGGGCTCGCCGAGCAGGGCATCCGAACCCACGCGGCAGTCGGACAGACGCAGGAGCCCCAGCGGATGCGGCGCGATCACGTCGATGCGCTCGGAGGCGTCGAGGCCGGGGGTGTCGGCGTCCACCAGGAACGCGCTGACACCCTTCGGGTCGTTCTCCCGTCCCGTCCGCGCGAACACCACGTACTGGGAGGCGATCCCCGCGTTCGAGATCCACGCCTTGGTGCCGTCCAGCCGATAGCCTCCGGGGACGGGGGTCGCGGTGGTCGCGATGGCCGCCGCGTCGGATCCGGCGTCCGGCTCCGACAGCGCGAAGGCGCCGATGCGCGTGCCCTGCGCTGTGGCGGGAAGGATCGCGCGCTTCTGGTCCTCGCGGCCGAACAGCGAGACGGGCACGCTGCCCAGGGCCTGCATTCCGAACGCGAAGTCGGCGAGCCCCGAGGCTTGCGCGAGCGTCTCGCGCGCGATGCACAGGCTGCGCGTGTCGACCTTCTCGCGGGCGCCGCCGTACGCCTCGGGCACGCAGGCGCGCAGCAGTCCCGCGCTCCCGAGTTCGCGCACGAGTCCCGCAACGCAGGCATCCACGCCGGCCGGGTCGTCCCCGGCGTGGCCCAGGAGCGAGGGCGACGCGCGTTCGGCCCACCGCGAGAGCGCTTCGGCCTCGGCGCGGTGGCCGTCGTCGAGGAACGGCCACTGAAAACGGCTTTCGTCGACGAGTTCGATGCTGCCGGGCGGCTCGGTCCAGTTCAACACGGGGTACCTCCGCGCTGTGCCGGCGGGACGTGCGTCACGCGGCACGCGCGCAAATCCTTCGGGGCGGGCCGGGGCGCGCTCCGCCGGCCCGTGATGCGCCATCCGCGCCGCGGCCCGCGCCCGCGCGCGTTCATGTGCCCTGGAACACCGGCTTCTGCTTCGCGACGAACGCGCGATACGCGCGCTCGAAGTCCCCGGTCTGCATGCAGATGGCCTGCGCCTGCGCCTCGGCCTCGATGCATTCGCCGAGTCCCGAGCTCCACTCCTGCCACAGCATGGTCTTGGTCATCGCGTGGCCGAAGGTCGGCCCGTCGGCGAGGCTTTGCGCCATGGCCGTCGCTTCGGCGAGCAGGCTTTCGGGCTCAACGAGCCGGTTGAAGAACCCGATCCGCTCGGATTCCTCTCCCCCGACGACGCGGCCCGTGTAGAGCAGGTCCGCCGCGCGCGACAGGCCTATCAGCCGAGGCAGCAGCGTGCACGCGCCCATGTCCGCGCCGGCGAGGCCCACGCGCACGAAGAGGAACGCGAGCTTGCTGCGCGCGGTGCCGAAGCGCAGATCCGACGCGCAGGCGATCATCGCGCCGGCACCGGTGCACACCCCGTCGATCGCCGCGACGATCGTCTGCGGGCAGGCGCGCATGGCCTTCACGAGGTCGCCGGTCATGCGGGTGAATCGCAGCAGGTCGGGCATGTCCATCTTCACCAGCGGGCCGATGATGTCGTGCACGTCGCCGCCGGAGCAGAAGTTGCCGCCCTCCCCGGTGAACACGACCGACTTGACGTCGGCCGCGTAGACCAGCTCGCGGAACAGGTCCCGCAGTTCGCCGTAGGAGTCGAAGGTGAGCGGATTCTTCCGGTCGGGCCGGTTCAGCGTGATCGTGGCGACCTTGTCCGAGACGGCGTAGGCGAAGTTGCGCGCCTGGTATCCGGCGAGTTGAATCTGCTTCATGGCGGTCGAAATCCCGGGGAGATGGGCGGGTCCGGCCTCAGCCGGGAACGGCGGCGTGCACGGCGGGCTCCAGCCCGTGGCGGGCGCAGGCGGGATAGTCGATGTAGCCGTCGGGACCCGGAGTGTAGAACGTGGCGCGGTCGGCCTCGGCGAGCGCGCATCCGTGGCGCAGGCGCTCGGGCAGATCGGGGTTCGAGATGAACCAGCGGCCGAACCCGACGGCGTCCGCCAGGCCCGACTCGAGCATGCGCTCCGCGTGAACGACGTCGAGGTCGCCGGCCACGATCAGCGGTCCCGGATACAGGCGGCGGATGTCGGGCAGCGGATCGGGCCTCGCCTCGGCGACGGTGAGCGAGCCCGACACCGCCGGGCGAATCACGTGCAGATAGGCGAGGTTCTGGCCGGCGAGCATCGTCACGACATGGCGGTAGATCTCCACGGGATCCGGGTCGCTCATGTCGTTGAAGGTGCCGAGCGGCGAGATGCGCACGCCGACGCGATCGGCGCCGATGGCCGCGCTGACCGCTTCCACGGTCTCCCGCAGCATGCGCGCGCGATTCTCGATCGAGCCGCCGTAGCGATCGGTGCGCCGGTTGCTCGATCGATTCAGGAACTGCTCGAAGAGGTAGCCGTTCGCCGCGTGAAGCTCGACGCCGTCGATGCCGCAGTCGATCGCGCGGCGCGCGCCGGCGACGAAGTCCGCCACGGCGGTGGCGATGTCGGCCTCCGACATCTCGATGGGCGTCGGGACCTGCTGGAGGCCCTTCGGCGTCATCAGCCGCACGTTGGCCTGCACCGCGGAAGGTCCATAGGGCCGGAGGTGGGGAGGGACGCTGTCGGGGTGGAAGATCCGCCCGTTGTGCCAGAGCTGCATGAAGATGTGTCCCTTGCGCGCGTGCACGCCCTGGGCCACGGCGCGCCAGACTTCGACGTGACGCTCGCCGTGGATGCCGGGCGTGCGCCAGTAGCCCTGCGCGGCTTCGCTCGGCTGCGTCGCCTCGGTGATGATGAGACCCGCGCTCGCGCGCTGGCTGTAGTAGACCGGCGCCAGCGTGCCGGGCACGTTCCAGTCCACGGCGCGGCAGCGCGTCATCGGCGCCATGACGATGCGATTGGAGAGTCGGTAGCGGCCGATCTCGATCGGTTCGAACATTCGCTCTGGAATCGGCTGCGTCGGTATCGCCATCGTCGTCTCCTCGACAGTTGCCTGGTTCTGCCGCGGCACGGCGGGCGCCGCGGATCGGTCTTGCCGCGCGTCGCGCGCAGTCAGAGTGCGGTGCGCATCAGCTTTCCCGGGAGCGGATGGCCGATGATGCGCTCGGCCATGCGGGCGCATTCCACCATCGCGCGGAGATCGACGCCGGTCTCGATCCCCATCTCCTCGCACATGTAGGCGAGGTCCTCGGTGCAGATGTTTCCCGAGGCCCCCTTGTGGCCGGCGAACGGACAGCCTCCGAGCCCGCCGCAGGTGGCGTCGAACTGGTCGACGCCCATGCGGAGCGCGGCGTAGGCGTTCGCGAGCCCGGTTCCGCGCGTGTCGTGGAGGTGCAATCCGATGCGGGTCGAGGGCCAGCGCTCGCGCAGCGCGCCGACGCGGGCCTCGATGGACTTCGGCGTCGCGCGCCCGACGGTGTCGGCGAGGTAGATGCCGCGAAGCGTGACCCCGGCCTCCGCCGCGGCGGAAAAGATCCCCTCGACCATGCGAAGCACCTGCGCGACCGGCACCTCCCCCTCGAAGTTGCAGCCGAACGCGGTCATCACGTAGCCCCACTCGACCGCGATGCCGTGCTCCCGATAGAGGGCGAGCCAGCGACGCTGCTCGGCGAACGTCTGCTCGACGTTCATCCCGGTGTTGCGCATCGAGAACGTCTCGGAGGCCGTGACGCGGATCGCTCCGATGAGGTCGAGCGGCAGCGCGAGCGCCCGTTCGAGGCCGCGCACGTTGAGCCACAGGCCGGTGTAGCGCACGCCCGGCTTCCGGTGGATGCCGCGCGCCACCGCTTCGGCGTCGGCCATGCCGGGCACCCGTCTGGGATCGACGTACGACACGCAGTCGATCTGGGGGACGCCGGTGGTGGACAGCGCTTCGATGAAGGCGATCTTGTCCGCGGTGGCGATGCTCGCGGATTCGATCTGGAAGCCCTCGCGCGGCCCTTCCTCGTGGATGCGTATGCGCCGGGGGAGATCGCTCATGGCTGCGCGTCCCTGCTCGCGCTGGCGACGATGTCGCCGTGCCGGTCGGAAAGGAAGGCGGTGTACACGTTCCCGGCCGCGAACTCCGGGTGTCGAAGGCAGGCGAGCAGGTAGGCCGCGTTGTTCGCGACGCCTTCGATCCGCAGGTCCTGCAGCGCCGCCGCCAGCCGGTCGATCGCCGCGGCGCGCGTCGGTCCCGCCGCGATCACCTTCATGATCATCGGATCATAGTAGGGAGTCACGGTGTTGCCCGCGGCATACCCGCAGTCGACGCGCACGCCGTCGGAGCGCGGAAGCTCGAGCACGCGCAGCGGCCCGGGGCTCGGCAGGAAGTTCTTCGCCGGATTCTCCGCGTACACGCGCGCCTCGACCGCGTGGCCGGAGGCGCGGATCGCGGACTGCGCGAGCTCGCCGTGCAGCGACTCGCCCAGGGCCTGGCGCAACTGCGCGGCCACGAGGTCGACGCCGGTGATCATCTCGGTGACCGGATGCTCCACCTGGATCCGGGTGTTCATCTCGAGGAAGTAGAAGCGGCCGGTGTCCGCGTCGACCAGGAACTCGACCGTCCCGGCGCCCTCGTAGCGGCACGCCTTCGCGAGGGCCACGGCGGCGCGGGCGATGTCCGAGGTCAGTTCGGACGAAAGACCGGGGGCGCGCGCTTCCTCGATCACCTTCTGGTGGCGGCGCTGCAGCGAGCAGTCGCGCTCGTGGAGGTGGACCGCTTCGCCGTCGCCGAAGCCGAACACCTGGACCTCGACGTGGCGGGCGCGAGCGACGTAGCGCTCGAGGTAGACGGCGTCGTCGCCGAACGCCTTGCCGGCGAGCGCGCGCGTCGAGCGCACGGCGGCCTCGAGTTCTCCGGGTTCCTTCACGATGCGCATGCCGATGCCGCCGCCGCCGGCGGAGGACTTCACGAGCAGGGGAAACTCGAGTTCGCGCGCCGCTCTGGCGAGCCCTTCGGCGTCGTCGGGCAGCCGGGCCGTTCCGGGCAGCACCGGGACGCCGGCCGCAGCCGCGGTGCGGCGCGCCTGCTCCTTGTCGCCCATGAGGTCGATCGCCTCCGGTGAAGGGCCGACGAAGACGATACCCTCGTCGCGGCAGCGCCGGGCGAAGTCGGCGTTCTCCGAGAGGAACCCGTAGCCGGGGTGGAGCAGCGTGGCGCCCGTTTCGCGGGCGGCGGCGAGCACCCGGTCGACGTCGAGGTAAGTCTCCTGCGCCCTCGTGCCGTCGAGAGCGCAGGCTTCGTCGGCGAGGGCGACGTGGGGCAACTCGGCGTCCGGCCTGGAGTGGAGCGCCACCGTCGGGAGGCCGAGGAGGCGGGCCGCGGCGAGGACGCGGCAGGCGATCTCGCCGCGGTTGGCGATGAGCAGCTTCGGCTTACGCATCCGGGCTCCGTCGGAACGGTTTGACGAATCGACACAAACGAACTAACATTAGTTTATAGAACCCTGGCTTGTCAAGGGGGAAGCGCCACGATCCGCCGGTGCGGGCGTGGCGGGAGGGGGCCGCGGCCGGATCGACGCAAGATCGCGGTCCCGCCAACCAACCCGGGGAGCGAAGCGGTGGCTGGAGCCCAAGTCCTGACGGCGGTGCGCGATTCCGTGGCGACGGTGACGCTGTCGCGGCCCGAGAAGCGCAACCCGATCGGCACCGACACCGCGACGGCGCTCGTCGCGGCGCTCGACGAACTCGACCGCGACGACAAGGTCCGGGTCATCGTGCTGACCGGCGCCGGCGACGCGTTCAGCGCGGGGGGCGATCTCGACGAGTTCCTCGCGACGGTGGACTCCGGCGCGACCGCGCTCTTCGAGTCGGGGGAGATCTGGACGCGCCTCTACCGGATGGTTCCGGCGCTGTCGAAGCCGGTGATCGCGCGCGTCGACGGGCCGGCGCTCGCCGGCGGCTGCGGACTCGTCGCGGGCGCGGACTTCGCCTACGCGACCGAGCGCTCGGTCTTCGGCTCGCCCGAGATCCGCATCGGACTCTTCACGCTGCTCGTCCTTCCGGGGTTGCTGCGCGTCCTCCACCGGAGGGACGCGATGGATCTCGTGTACTCGGGGCGCACCGTCACCGCCGCGGAGGCGCTGCAGATGCGGCTCGTGAATGCGGTCGAGCCCGACGTCGACCGCCTCGATGCCCGCATCGCGAGGCAGGCCGAGGCGCTGTGCGCGATACCGCCGGCCACGATGCGTCGGGCGCGGCAGGCGTTCGCCGCCATCGAGGAGGCGGGTTACACGCAGGGACTGGAGCTCGCGCGGGCCCTGCGTCCGGTGTTCATGGCGTCGGAAGAGTTGCGCGACGGCATCGCCAGGTTCCTGCGCCGGTAGGCGGGCGACGGTCGCAACGAGGGAGGAAGGCAACAGATGGTCGATCGCATGGTCGTCGGCGGGCACGTCGAGCACAACGCGCGCCGCTTCGGTTCCAAGATCGCGATCCAGGAGGCCCAGGGACGGGCGTGGAGCTATGCCGAACTGAACGCCCGGGCCAACCGGATCGCGCATGCCCTGAAGGACGCCGGGGTCGGGCACGGCGACAAGATCGGCATCCTGTGCGACGCGCGGCTCGAGTGGATCGCCGTCTACATCGGCGTCGTCAAGCTGGGCGCCGTCGCGGTCCCGATCAACTACCGGCTCACGCCCGACGAGATGGCGGCCAACCTGCGCGGCGCGGACGTGCGGATCCTGTTCGGCCTGGGCAGCCTCATCGATTGCGTCGCCCCGCTGCTCGACGGAATGCGCGCGATCCGGGTCGACGCCGTCGACGGCGACTGCCTCGCGCGGTTCTGCGAGGGGCGCGCGGATGGCGACCCGGGGGTCGCGGTCGCCGGCGACGATCCCAACGTGATCCTGTTCACCGGGGGCACGACCGGTCGCGCGAAGGGGGTGGTGCTCTCGCACGCCAACCTCTTCTGGAACTCGCTCGACGAGATCGTCGACACCGATATGCACGAGCGCGACAACACGCTGCTCGCGACGCCGCTGCATCACTCGGCCGCGCTCAACTGCTGGCTGCTGCCGCACCTCTATCTCGGCGCGACCGCCACGCTGCTGCCGAAGTTCTCGCCCGAGGCGATGCTGCGGGCGATCGCCACGCATCGCGTGACCAACGCGTTCTCGCCGCCCTCGATGGCGCGCGACGTCTACCTGTGCCCGCTGGCCCGCGAGCTCGACCTCAGCTCGTTCCAGCGCTGGTACATCGGCGGCGGGATCCTCGCGCCGCTCGATCGCGACGCGATCCACGAGCTGATGCCGCAGGTGCGGATCTTCTACCAGTACGGGCTCACCGAGGCGGGCCCCATCGTGACGGTGCTGAAGGAAGAGGACTATGCGCGCGCCCCGGGCTCGATCGGACGGGCGTTCGTCAATTTCGAGATCAAGATCCTGCGCGAGGACCTGAGCGACGCGGCGCTCCTCGAGGAGGGCGAGATCGCGGTGCGCGGGCCGGCGGTGATGAAGGAGTACTACAAGAGGCCCGATGCGACGGCCGAGGTGTTCCACGACGGCTGGCTTCGGACCGGCGACACCGGCCTCCTCGACGAGGGAGGGTTCGTCCACTTCCGCGACCGCCTGAAGGACATGATCAAGACCGGCGGGCTCAACGTCTATTCGCAGGAGGTCGAGCACGCGCTCGCGAAGCACCCGGCGGTGCGCGAGGTCGCGATCCTCGGATTGCCCAGCAGCAAGTGGGGGGAGGAAGTGACGGCGGTGGTCGTGCGGCACGATGGCGCGACGCTGGCGGCGGAGGAGCTGATCGCGTTCGGAAAGCGCCATCTCGCCGCGTACAAGGTGCCGAAGGCCGTGATCTTCATCCCCTACCCGGAGATGCCGATCAACTACAGCGGCAAGATCCTGAAGCGCGAGCTTCGCCAGAGGTTGATCGCCGACCGGTCAAATTAGGGAGCGTGGGATGTCGATCGAATTCGAAGTCGTCGGAAGCACCGCGCGAATCACGCTCAACCGCCCGGGAGCCATGAATGCGGTTACCCGCGAGATGGATGCGCAGCTTCGCGCCGTGTGGAGCGAGGTCAATGCGCGGCGCGAGGTGTGCGCCGTCGTGATCACGGGCGCCGGACCCAAGGCGTTCTGTACCGGTGCGGACATCGGGACGCTGCTGCCGTACCTGACGGAGAACGCCCGCACCGAATCGGACACCGGGGAGTTCGCGGGGCTGTCGCGGGAGCCGCCGACCAACAAGCCGATCCTGGCCGCGATCAACGGCATGTGCCTGGCGGGCGGCCTCGAGCTCGCGCTCGCCTGCGATCTGCGGATCGCCGAGGACCATGCCGTGTTCGGCCTGCCCGAGGTACGGCGCGGCGTGATGGCCGGCGCGGGCGGCGTCACCCGTCTCGCCCGGCTGATACCGGACGCCGTGGCGATGGACATGCTGCTGACCGGGGGAACCATCGACGCGCGCAGGGCGTACGAAGTGGGGCTGGTGAGCGAACTGGTGCCGGCCGGCAAGGCCCTCGAACGGGCGATGGAAAAGGCGGAGACCATCGGGCGCAACGCGCCCGTCGCGGTGCGGGTGACCAAACAGGTCGCGCGGCGGGGGCGCGACATGGGGCTCTACGCGGCGCTGGAGTACGAGCGGATCGCCTTTCGGCGTGTCATGCTGTCCGACGACGCCGTCGAAGGGATCGCGTCGTTCGTGGAAAAGCGCGCGCCGAAGTACACTGGCCGATGAGCCAAGTTCCGGAATCGGACGGGAGCGCGCCCCGGCGGCACATGCACCGGCGAGACATCGTGTGCGACGTGTTCGAGCGCGCGGACGGCCTGTGGGAGGTCGAGGGCCGGCTCGCCGACGTCAAGTCCTACGACGTCGAGGTGGGAGATCGCGGGCGCATCCCCGCCGCTGAGCCGTTTCACGACATGCGCATCCGGATGACGGTCGACCCGAGCCTGACGATCCGCGGCGTGCAGGCGATCACGGAGCACGGTCCGTATTCGGTGTGCGGGGACATCGGCCCGGCCTATGGAAAGCTCGAAGGGCTCGCCATCGCGCCGGGTTTCCGTCGGCAGTTGCAGGCGAGACTCGGAGGGATGCAAGGCTGTCGCCACCTCAGCGACCTGGTCGCGGCGATGGCGGTGGCGCTCACGCAGGCCGTCTGGCACGTGCGAGACCAGATCCACCTCGAACGGTCGGCCCGGACGCCGCGGGGCGCGACCGAGGGGCCTCCGCCGGAGATCGACGCCTGCCATGCGCTCGCGAGCGATGGCGAAACCGTCAGGCGCTTCTACCCGATGTTCTTCCGGCCGCCTGGCGACGGGCGGCGCGCCTGAACGGCACGAACGCCGCCAACCTGGTCCCGAAGCGGCGACGACCCAACGACAACTTCAGAGGCACGAGGATGCGCAAAGCAGGCACCAGTGGTGCGATCACCCGGCAAGCCATTCGCGAAGCGGCCATCGAACTCATCGCGACGCATGGTTTCGAGTCGATGAGTCTGCGCGAGCTCGCCGCCAAGTGCGGGATCAAGGCGGGCTCGCTGTACAACTACTTCGGCTCGAAGCAGGATCTGCTTCGCGATCTGCTCCAGGACGTGATGGAGGAGCTGCTGAGGGAGTTCGACGAACAGGTTCGTCCGCTCGAGGGCGTCATCGATCAGATCAGGGCATTCGTCCGGCTGCACATTCTGTTTCACACGCGCCGGCGCATGGAGGTGATCATCGGGAATACCGAGCTGCGCTCGCTCACGGAGGAGAACTACCGGCTCGTCGCCCAGTTGCGCGGAGAGTACGAGAGCCGGCTGCGCAAGATCATCGCTCGAGGCATCGAGCTATCCGCCTTTCGTGTTCCCGACGCGAAAGTGACGTCGTTCATGATCATCGCCGCGCTCACCGGCGTCGGCTATTGGTATCGCCCGAACGGGTCGCTGAGCCAGCGAAAGCTGATTGCGATCCACGAGCAACTCGTGCTGCAGGCGCTCGGGGTCGATCCGGCGGTCTATTCGTCCGTTGGCGGGGAAGGCGAATCGGAGACCGCGCGGGAGTCGCGCGCCGAGCCGGCCGACGAAGCCGCCGCGAGCCTGCGATGAGCATGTGCGGGTGACGGGGGGCTTGAGGTGAATTCGGCGTCAGTCAGACGAGCGCGAGCTTCCGGCAATTGTCCGGCAACGGGCTCGATATCCTCATGCGGCCCAGTGCGCCCGACTGCGGTCCGATGCGCGATGCGTGCATGAACTATTGGGGTTTGCGCTTGGGTACGCAGCGTTGACCTTGGGGCTTGCGCCTGCTGCCCCGGCGGGGTTTCGAAGCGCACCACCGGCTCGGCGATCGGAGTCGGCCGCACCCGACGGACGTACTCCTTGAGCTGGGTGTAGCCCCCGGCATAGCCCGCGGCGCGGATCTCGGCGAGCAGCCGCATCGCCGTCAGCTTGGGGAACTCGGCCAAGCGGGCCTCGATGATGCCGCGAAACGGATCGACCTTGCGCGCCATCGGTGGGCGCGGCGCATAGCGTACCGGCGCCCCATCGAGCTCCCGGTCGAGCTGCCCGGTTTTCGATCCAGTGGTAGACGGTTCGCCGTGCGACCCCTAGCTCTCGGGCGCCTTCGGCCTTGCTCGAGCCCCGCTCCAGATAGTGACGTAACAGCACTCGTTGCTCCCTCCCGTACATCGGCGGCCCCCGGATCTCTCACGGAACCGCCAGACTTTGGGAGTGTGCAAAATTCGACCGCCAGATCTGTGCAATTTACGTCCGCCACCGACATGGATCACGGCCCGGGCGTCCTGCTCAGAATCAGGCGGGTCGCAGCCGGCCAGCCAGCTTCAGGCCATCGCGGAAATTGAGACCCATCAGAACAAGCTGCGCCGCACCCACGAGCAGCTCCACAGCCTGCACGACGTAGAACACAGTGTCGAATTCGCCAGCCGCGGCCTTGCGAGACAGAAAGAAGGCGGCCGGCAGCATGATCAGCAAGCCGTTCAGGGCAATGAACCGCATACGCCTGCTCTTGCTGGCGACGAGACGCCCCGCGCGCCCGCCGGCGAGCGAGAACCCGCTGCCGCCCGTGATCGCCATCGCCGGCATCAACACCCACATCGCGTAGAGGATCGCCTGCTTGACGGTGGTCACCGCATCGTGGGTCAGAAACAGTTCCGAGATCGCGGTCGAGGTCCAGAAGCTCAAGATGCAGAACATGGCGACCGTACCGGCCGTAGCGTGGATAAGGGGTTTCATGGTCGAGTACCCGGGTTGGAGGAGGATTCAAGTCGTTCGCAGACGAGGTTCAGCACGCGATGGGTCGCAGCCAGGTCCTCAATTGAGAGCCCCTTGGCGAGTTGCTTGGCCCATCGCGCCTGGGTGCGTTCCAGATCGGCGTAGATGCTCCGTCCTCGCCTGGTCAGCGCGAAGCGAGGGGAGCGTTTGTGGGTCGGATTGATCTGCGCTTCGAGCAGCCCTTCCTCGACCAGCAGGTTGATCTGCTTCTGCGAACCTTGTCGGGTGGTACCCATGACGGCGGCAATCTGCGGCGCCGACAGCGGTTTGTCGGACATCGCGACCGCGCCCAGTACCTGCCAACGCGCGCTCGTGAGCCCCAGAGGGGCGACCAGGGCGTCGCCCGCGCTCAACAGGAAACCATTGGTCCGAAAAACGGCGAGGATGACTTCGGTCAGGGCATCAGAAGCTTGGGTTCGCATGGCTCGCGCTTGACGGATGAATGACAACAAGTTTCCCATATTGGAAACAAGTTGTCAATCAGAAAGGCCTTGCCCGAGAGGAGCCCACGGCCGATGGAGGGCCGAAACGGACCCCAGGAAGGCGGCGGTATGGATCGCGCCGGCGATCAGCGTCTGGCCGCCAGCTTCTCCCGTAGGGTCTGCCAGTCCAGCGGCAGACTTCCCCCGCGAACCAGATGCTCCACCAGGATTTCGCGATGCCCCGGAGGGGGCTTCGCTCGATTCCACCGAGCGCGATTCGGCCCGTGGTCACCGGTCGGCACCCAACAAAGGCCCTGCGTGTCCCGCAGGGCCTGTTGATGGGTGCCGGCGCGGTGAGGTCTCCCCGCGTCGCGGGGCGAGGGGGGCGAGCGGGGTGGGGTGCGGCGGCGGGCTTGCCGTCAGCCCCTCACCCCGGCCCTCTCCCCGCGTCGCGGGGCGAGGGGGGCGAGCGGGGCGGGGAGCGGCGGCGGGTTTGCCATCAGCCCCTCACCCCGGCCCTCTCCCCGCGACGCGGGGCGAGGGGGCGAGCGGCGGCAGGCTTGCCGTCAGCCCCTCACCCCGGCCCTCTCCTCCCGATGCGGGGCGAGGGGGGCGGGCGGGGTGGGGAGCGGCGGCGGGCTTGCCGTCAGCCCCTCACCCCGGCCCTCTCCCCCCGATGCGGGGCGAGGGGGGCGAGCGGGGCGGGGTGCGGCGCTACGGCACCAGCGTCGCGTCGAGCGTGATCGTCGCCTTCAGCACCTTCGAGACCGGACAGCCGGCCTTCGCGCCGTTCGCGATCTCGAGGAACTTCGCCGAGTCGATGCCCGGCACGTGGGCGCGCGTCGTCAGGTGGATCGCGGTGATCGCGAACCCGCTCTCCTGCTTCTCGAGCGTGAGCGCCGCCCGGGTGTCGATCGACTGGGGCGCGAACCCGCCGTTGCCCAGCGCGAACGAGAGCGCCATCGAAAAGCACCCCGCGTGCGCCACCGCGATCAGCTCCTCGGGGTTGGTGCCCTTGCCGTCGCCGAATCGCGCCTTGAAAGTGAACGGGACGTCCGCGAGCGTCCCGCTCTGTGTCGTGAGCGTGCCCGAGCCGTCCTGCGCGCCGCCCTGCCAGCGTGCCGATGCCGTGCGTTGCATGAGTGCCTCCGGGGTTGGTGCGGACGGGCCTTCGCCGGCCGCATTCGGATAAGATTACGCGCGCCCCGACGGCCGCGAAAGCCATGACCACGCCGAAGCCCAGAACGCACGGATTCGACACGCTCTCGCTGCACGCGGGCGCGCGGCCCGACCCGGAGACCGGCGCGCGCGCCACGCCGATCTACCAGTCGGCGTCGTTCGTGTTCCCCGACAGCGACCACGCCGCCGCGCTCTTCAACATGGAGCGCGCCGGGCACGTCTATTCGCGCCTGTCGAACCCGACCTCGGCGGTCCTCGAGGAGCGCATCGCCGCGCTCGAGGGCGGCGTCGGCGCGATCGCCACCGCGAGCGGGCAGGCCGCGCTGCACCTCGCGATCGTCACACTGATGGGCGCGGGCGCGCACATCGTCGCGTCGCGCGCGCTCTACGGCGGTTCGCACAACCTGCTCGACTACACGCTGCCGCGCTTCGGCATCGCGACGACGTTCGTCGACCCGCGCGACCTCGACGCGTGGCGCGCGGCGATCCGCCCGGAGACGCGGCTCCTGTTCGGCGAGACGCTCGGCAACCCGGGCCTCGACGTGCTCGACATCCCGAGCGTCGCGGCGCTCGCGCACGACCACGGCCTGCCGCTCCTCGTCGACTCGACGTTCACGACGCCCTGGCTCATGCGCCCGTTCGAGCTCGGGGCCGACCTCGTGTTCCACTCGGCGACCAAGTTCCTCTCGGGCCACGGCGTCGTCATCGGCGGGCTCCTCGTCGACGGCGGAACGTTCGATTGGGAAGGCCGTGCAGCGATCGCGAAGGCGAAGGGGAAGTTCCCGACGCTCACCGAGCCCTACGCCGGCTTCCACGACATGACGTTCTCGGAGGAGTCGACGACGGCGGCGTTCCTGCTCCGCGCGCGCCGCGAGGGTCTGCGCGACTTCGGCGCGTGCATGGCGCCGATGACCGCGTGGCAGATCCTGCAGGGCATCGAGACGCTGCCGGTGCGCATGGAGAGGCATGTCGCGAACGCGCGCCGCATCGTCGCGTTCCTGCGCGAGCAATCGATGGTCGCGTCCGTGAGCTACCCGGAGCTGCCCGACCATCCCGACCACGCGCTCGCGCGGAAGCTCCTGCCGCGCGGCTGCGGCGCCGTGTTCCCGGTGAACCTGAAGGCGACGCGCGAGCAGGGCCGGAAGTTCATCGAGACGCTCAGGCTCTTCTCGCACCTCGCGAACGTCGGCGACGCGAAGTCGCTCGTCATCCACCCGGCGTCGACGACGCACTTCCGGATGTCGGCGCAGGACCTCGAACGGGCCGGGATCACCGAGGGCACGATCCGGTTGTCGATCGGGCTCGAGGACGCCGACGACCTCATCGAGGACCTGTCGCGCGCGCTGTACGCGGCGGGGAAGGCGTGAGCGCGGCGCCCGGCCCGCGCGCCGTCGCGTCCGCGGCGGGCTGAGGCGATCGCGATGGAGCTCGACGTCGCCGGCGCGAAGGTCTACGCGTACACGGGCACGCGGCCGGTGGATCCCGCGAAGCCCGCCGTCGTGTTCGTGCACGGCGCCGCGAACGACCACTCGGTGTGGCTCCTGCAGTCGCGCTATTTCGCGCACCACGGCCGCAACGTCCTGGCCGTCGACCTCCCGGGCCACGGACGCAGCGCCGGCCCGGCGCTGCGCTCGGTCGAGGCGATCGCCGACTGGCTGCCGCGCGTGCTCGACGCGGCGCAGGTCGCGAAGGCGTCGCTGGTCGGCCACTCGCTGGGCGCGCTCGCGGCGCTCGCGAGCGCGGCGCGGCATCCCGACCGTGTCGAGAAGATCGCGCTGTGCGGTCCGGCCGTGCCGATGGAGGTGAGCGAGGGACTGCTCGCCGCCGCGAAGGCGAGCGACCACGTCGCCTACGAGCTCATCAACGGCTGGTCGACCTCGCCGCGCAAGCAGATCGGCGGCAACACGGTGCCCGGAATGTGGCTGATGGGCAACGCGATCCGGCTGATGGAGCGCACGCCGCCGGGCGTGCTGCACACCGACCTCGTCGCGTGCAACGAGTGGCGGGGCGGGCTCGAGGCCGCCGCGGCCGTGCGCTGTCCGTCGCTGGTCGTCGTCGGCGACCGGGACCTGATGGCGCCCCTGCGCGCGACGAAGGCCCTCGTCGAAGCGCTGCGCGGCGTGCGCGTCGTGACGCTGCGCGACACCGGTCACGCGATGATGGCCGAGGAGCCCGACGCGGTGCTGGACGCCCTGCGCGGGTTCCTCTAGCGCGAGCGCGAGGCGGGCGCCGCGGTGAGCGAGCGCGACGAGAAGCCGTTCGCGATGCCGGCGGTGCGGACGGTCGGCGCCGGCGCGCCGTTCGGCTGGCTCGCGCGCGGCTACGCCGACTTCCGCGCCCACCCGCTGCCGAGCCTCTTCTACGGCGCGTGCTTCGCGGCGATGGGCTGGCTGATCGCGGTCGTGTTCGAGCACGCGGCCGCCTACGTGTCGTCGCTCGTCACCGGCTTCTTCCTCGTCGGACCGTTCCTCGCGACCGGCCTCTACGCGCTGTCGCGCCGGCGCGAGCGCGGCGAGCCCGCGTGGCTCGCGCCGACGCTCGACGCGTGGCGGCCCAACGTCGGCTCGCTCGGCGTGTTCGCGCTGGTGCTCGCCGTGGTGCTGCTCGTGTGGGCGCGCGCCTCGCTCGTCGTGTTCGCGCTGTTCTACACGAGCGAGATGCCGAGCGTGCACGGGTTCCTGAGCCAGGTCCTGAGCCTCGACAACGTCGAGTTCCTGGTCGCCTACGCGTGCGTCGGCGGATTCTTCGCGCTGCTCGTGTTCGCGATCAGCGTCGTCTCGGTGCCGATGATGCTCGACCGGGGGACCGACGGCGTCGTCGCCGTGCTGACGAGCGCGCGGGCGTTCGCCGCGAACCTGCCGGCGATGATCGTGTGGGCCGCGACGATCGTCGTCGTGATCGCGGCGGGCTTCGCGCTCCTGTTCCTCGGGCTCGTCGTCGCGGCGCCGGTGATCGGCCACGCGACCTGGCACGCGTACCGGGCGCTCGTGGAGCCCCCGGTCGGCTGAGCCGCTGCGCGCTACCCCCGCTTCGGAGAGATCAACGGCGAGCGACGGGCCGCCCCGAGCTCGCCGCGGCCCCCTGGGGGGAGGCTCGCGCAGCGAGCTTCGGGGGGATCAACCCCTCCACTTGATCGAGCAGCCGATCGAGGCGAACTGCTCGGCGGGCGCGGGCTTCCCGCCCGCGACCGCCCGCATGGCCTCGACGAGGTCGCGCCGGTTGCCCTCGCGCGGCGTGCGCCCGGCGTCGTCGAGCCTTCCCCGGTAGACGAGCTCGAGGTCGCGGCCGTAGCCGAACAGGTCGGGCGTACACACCGCGCCGTACGCGCGCGCGACGTCCTGCGTCTCGTCGTACAGGTACGGGAAAGCGAAGCCGTGGCGCTCCGCGACGGCCTTCATGTTCTCGAACGAGTCCTCGGGGTAGTCGGCCGGGTCGTTGCTCATGATCGCGACCGCGCCGACGCCCACGGCCGCGAGGTCGCGCATGTCCCGCGGGATCTTGTCGATCACCGCCTTCACGTACGGGCAGTGGTTGCAGATGAACATCACGACCAGCCCGTTCGGGCCGCGCACCGACTCGAGCGTGTGCCGCCGGCCGTCGGTGCCGGGCAGGTCGAACGGCGGCGCCTTCGATCCCAGGGTGCCGGGAGGCGTGTGGAGGCTCACCATGGCTTTCGTCTCCTGCGCGAGCGACGTGGCAGAATCGTAGCACTTCCCCTGCGCGACGACTCCGCCGTGGCCGTCACCTTCCACACCGATCCGGCCGTCTTCGCCGCCGCGGCGCGCGACGTGGCGGCGCGCTCTCCCAGCTCGGAGGCGCTCGTCGCGGTCCCGTGCGCCAGCCTCGCGCGGCACCCGCCCGCGGAGGGCGCGCCGCTCGTGCTCGCGCCCGTCGAGTCGGACGGCGCTCGGGCTCCCGCGATCCGTCACGGACCGAACGACCTTCCGCTCGAGGACGGCGATCCGGGCGCGCAGGACCTGTTCCAGACGACCGACGCCGCGAACCCGGTGTCGACCGCGATCTGCGCCCGCGTCGGCTGCCGGCCGGTCGACGAGACGGTCGGCTACGATTTCGTCGCGCCGTGACCGCGCGTCTGTACGTCGATCCGTCCGGGGTCGCGCTCGCCGCGGGCGCGTCGGTCGAGCTGCCGGCGCCGGCCGCGCACCACGCGCTGCGCGTGCTGCGGCTGCGCGACGGCGACGCGGTGACGCTGTTCGACGGCACCGGCGGCGAGTGGCGCGCGACGATCGCGGCGACGGGCCGCCGTGGCGCGGTCGTCGAGGTCGAGGCGCACGATCCGGTCGAGCGCGAGTCGCCGCTCGCCGCGACGCTCGTCGTGTCGACGCTCGCGACCGACGCGATGGACTATGCGGTGCGCAAGGCGGTCGAGCTCGGCGCCGCGGCGATCGTGCCGGTCGTCGCGGGGCGCTCGCAGGGCGGCTCGCGCGCGGACCGCCGCGTCGATCACTGGCGCCGGATCGCCGTAGCGGCGTGCGAGCAGTGCGGCCGCAACCGGATCCCGCCGATCGGGTTTCCGCAGCCCCTCTTCGCATGGCTCGGTGCGCGCGGCGCCGGGCGGCCCGGCATCGTGCTCGGTCCCGGCGGCGATGCGCCGCTCTCCGCCGTGGATGTCGTCGGGACGATCGACGTGCTCGTCGGCCCCGAAGGCGGGCTCGACGCCGCGGAGATCGCGGCGGCGAAGCGGGCGGGATTGCGCGCGGTGACGATGGGGCCGCGCGTCATGAAGGCCGAGACCGCGTGCGTAGCGGTGCTCGCGGCGCTGCAGGCGCTGCGGGGCGATCTCGGTTGAGCGAGCGGCCGGCGTCGGCCTGCCCGCAGGCAAACGTCGGACTGAAGTCCGACCCACGAGGGTGGGGGGGCGGCTGTGGGTCGGGCTTCAGCCCGACCCACGAGGGCGTGGGAGTGGACGTGGGTCGGGCTTCAGCCCGACGGGTTTCGCGCGCTCGCCGCGAGCGGCCGCGCCGGCTTCCCGGCGAGCACGAGCGCGACCGCGCCGAGCTCGTCCCACGGGTCCTCGCGCCCGAGGCCCTTCGACAGCGCGTCGAGGCGCGCGAGCTCGGGGGCGAGCGACGGCGCGACGCTCTTCGGGATGCGCTTCGCGGCGCGCTCCATCGCCATCGCGCGAGGGCCCCAGACGCGCGCCTGGCGCACCGCGTTCCCGGCCGGGGTGCCCTGCGCGACGAGCCCCTGCACGAACGCGAGCGCACGCATGTCCTCGGCGAGTTGCCAGACCGGCAGCACCGGCGACTCGCCCTCGGCGCGCAGCACGTCGAGGATGCGCAGCGCCCGCGCGGCGTCGCCGGCGAGCCACGCCTCCGACAGCGCGCCCACGTCGTAGCGCGCGACGTCCGCGACCGCGTCGACGACGGCATCGTGCCCGAGCGCGCCAGCCGGCAGCAGCAGCGCGAGCTTCTCGATCTCCTGGCGCGCCGCGAGCAGGTTGCCTTCGCTCGCCTCGGCGAGGAACGCGAGCGTGTCCGGCGAGGCCGTCTGCCCCTGCCGCGAGAGCCGCTGCGCGATCCAGCGCGGCAGCTCCTCGCGCGCGACCGGCCACACCTGCACCTCGACGCCCGCGCCCGCGAGCGCCGCGAACCACGCCGACGACTGCGCGGCCTTCTCGAGCCTCGGCAGCGTGACGAGCGTCACGTTGTCGGGATTCGGGTTCGCCGCATACGCTTCGAGCGCCTTCGCGCCCTCGACGCCCGGCTTGCCGGTCGGGATGCGCAGGTCGACGAGCCGGCGCGAGCCGAACAGGCCGAGGTTCGCGTTGTTCGCGAGGAACGCGTCCCAGGGAAAATGCGCCTCGACGACGAACACCTCGCGTTCCTCGCAGCCGGCCCGCCGCGCGGCCGCGCGGATCGCGTCGCCGGCCTCGAGCGCGAGCAGCGGCTCGTCGCCGTGGATCACGTAGAGCGGCGCGAGCCTGCGCTCGAGGTGCGCGGGCAGCGCGTCGAACTTGACCTGCGTCACGGCTTCTTCGCCGCCTGCAGCCGCCGCACGAGCTGGCTGACCGCGTCGGTCTGCATCTCGACCAGCAGCCGCTGCTCCTGGATCTCGCGCGCGAGCCGCTCGGTGTCGTCGTAGGTGTAGGTGCGGCGGATCGTGATCTCGTCGAGCGGCAGCCAGACGTTGCCCTCGGGGTCGCGCAGCGTGAACACGACGCGCTTGGTGAGCACGAACTCGCGCGCGCGGCCGCCCGGCGACAGCGAGAGCACGGCCTTGTCGTCGGCGATCGTCGAAATGTCGAGAACCACCTGCGCGCCCTGCGGCGCGTCCAGCACCTTCGCGTTGCCGCCGTTCGCGAGAGCGCGCTTGAGCTCGATCGTGAACGGCAGCGCCGGAGGCGCGCCGACGTAGATCGACTCGAACGTGTAGTTCGCGGTGCCGCGGAGCTGGAAGCCGCAGGCGGCGAGCGTGGACGCGAGCGCGAGCGCGCCGAGGAGCGTCAGGCGTCGGTGGGCTCGCACGTTCAGACCACGACGTTCACGAGGCGGCCCGGCACGACGACGACCTTCTTCACCGGCGCGCCCCCCGCGTGCTTCGCGACGTCCTCGCTCGCGCGCGCCGCCGCCTCGATCGCCGCGCGGTCGGCGGTCGCGGGCACGACGAGCTTGCCGCGCAGCTTGCCGTTCACCTGCAGCACGAGCTCGATCGCGTCCTGCGCGAGCGCGCCTTCGTCGACCTCGGGCCACGGCGCGTCGAGCAGGTCGCCCAGCTCGTCGGCGTAGCCCAGGTCGCGCCACAGCGCCCAGGTGACGTGCGGCACGACCGGGTAGAGCACGCGCAGCAGGATCGAGAGCCCCTCGCGGATCACGGGCTCCGCGCCCGGCGCGTCGACCGACAGCGCGTCGAGCGCGTTCAGCATCTTGTAGCCGGCCGAGACGACCGTGTTGTACTGGACGCGCTCGTAGTCGTAGTTCGCCTGCCGGAGCGCGAGGTGCACCTCGCGGCGCGCCGCCTTCGCGGCCTCGCCCGCGCCGGTGCCGGCGGGCACGCGATCGGAGCCGCGCACGACGACGAGCTTGCCCTGCGCCCAGGCCCACAGGCGCTTGAGGAACCGGTAGCTGCCCTCGACGCCGGTGTCCGACCACTCGAGCGTCGCCTCGGGCGGCGAGGCGAACATCACGAAGTGGCGCGCGGTGTCCGCGCCGTAGCGCTCGATCAGGTCCTCGGGGTCGACGCCGTTCTTCTCCGACTTCGACATCTTCGAGACGCCGCCGTACTCGACCGGGGTGCCGTCGGCGAGCTTGCCGCCCGCGATGCGGCCGTCCCCGCCGACGATCGGCGTGACGTCGGCCGGCGGGTGGTACTCCATGCCGCCCTTGTCGTTGCGCACGAACCAGCTGTGGTTCAGCACCATCCCCTGCGTGAGCAGCCGCGTGAATGGCTCGTCGAACGTCACGAGCCCCATGTCGCGCATGACCTTGGTCCAGAACCTCGCATAGAGCAGGTGCAGGATCGCGTGCTCGATGCCGCCGATGTACTGGTCCATCGGCATCCAGTAGTCGTTGCGCGCGTCGACCATCGTCTTCGCGTCCGGGCACGCGTAGCGCATGTAGTACCAGGACGAGTCGACGAACGTGTCCAGCGTGTCGGTCTCGCGGCGCGCGGGCTTTCCGCAGCACGGACACGCGACCGCGAGGAAGTCCTCGCGCTTCGCGAGCGGGTTGCCGCTGCCGTCGGGCACGCAGTCCTCGGGCAGCACGACCGGGAGGTCGCGCTCGGGCACCGGCACCGATCCGCAGGCGTCGCAGTGGATGATCGGGATCGGCGTGCCCCAGTAGCGCTGGCGCGAGACGCCCCAGTCGCGCAGCCGGAACGTCACCTTCTTCTCGCCCAGGCCCTTCGCGGCGAGGTCGGCGGCGATCGCGTCGACGGCCGCGCCGTACGCGAGACCATCGTACTTGCCGGAATGGACGCAGCGCCCGCGCCCCTTGTCCTCGTACCACGGCTGCCAGCGGGTGTCGTCGAACGTCTCGCCGTCGACCGCGACCACCTGCCGGATCGGAAGGCCGTATTTCCGCGCGAATGCGAAGTCGCGCTCGTCGTGCGCCGGCACGCCCATCACCGCGCCGTCGCCGTAGCTCATCAGCACGTAGTTGCCGACCCACACCTCGACCTCTTTGCCGGTGAGCGGGTGCGTGACGTAGAGGCCGGTCGGAACGCCTTCCTTCTCCATCGTCGCCATGTCGGCCTCGATGACCGAGCCGTGGCGCGCCTTCTCGACGAACTCGCGCACGCGCGGCGAGCGCTCGGCGGCCACCGCGGCGAGCGGGTGCTCGGGCGCGACCGCGACGAAGGTCACGCCCATGATCGTGTCGGCGCGCGTCGTGAAGACGTAGAGCAGCCCGGCCTCGTGGGCTTCCCGGGCGGTGGTCGGGGCACCTTCCCCCACCCTCACCCCCGCCCCTCTCCCGGAGGGAGAGGGGGGATTCGTGGCGGCCGGATCGGCCGCTCGGTTCAAGAGCGCGCTCACCCCCGCCCCTCTCCCGGAGGGAGAGGGGAGGTTCGAGCCTTCGGCATAAGGGAAGGCGAAGCGCACGCCCTGGCTCCTGCCGATCCAGTTCGCCTGCATCGTCTTCACGCGCTCGGGCCAGCCGTCCATCCGGTCGAGCGACGCGAGGAGCTCCTCGGCGTAGTCGGTGATCTTCAGGTAGTAGCCGGGGATCTCGCGCTTCTCGACGATCGCGCCGGTGCGCCAGCCGCGCCCGTCGATCACCTGCTCGTTCGCGAGCACCGTCTGGTCGACCGGGTCCCAGTTGACGACCTGCGTCTTCCGGTACGCGATGCCGCGCTCGAGCATCTTCAGGAACAGCCACTGGTTCCACCGGTAGTACGCGGGATCGCAGGCGGCGATCTCGCGCGACCAGTCGATCGCGAGCCCCATCGCCTGCATCTGCTTCTTCATGGTGGCGATGTTCTCGTAGGTCCACTTCGCCGGCGGCTGGCCGCTCTTCATCGCGGCGTTCTCGGCCGGCAGCCCGAACGCGTCCCAGCCCATCGGCATCAGCACGTTGTGACCGCGCATGCGGAGGTGCCGCGCCATCACGTCGTTGATCGTGTAGTTGCGCACGTGCCCCATGTGCAGCCGCCCGGACGGATACGGCAGCATCGAGACGCAGTAGAACTTGCCCTTCGGGTGGCGGGCGTCGTCGTCGGGGGCGCGGTAGGCGTCCTGCGCGTTCCACGCGGCGTGCGCGCCGGACTCGATCGACTTCGGGTCGTAGCTCTGCGGTTCGGAGGCCATGGCGGTCGGGTCGGACGGGCGCGGCAGCGGCGGCGGCGCCGGAGAGAGCGATTCTAAAGGACGGCGAGGGCGATCAACCGGGGATCCCCGCGACGAGCACCCAGACGCCGATCGCGGCGAAGATCACCGCGGCCACGATCCGGATCGCCCTGAAGGGGATCCGGTCCGCCGCGAGCTTGCCGGCGAACACGACCGGCACGTTCGCGAGCAGCATGCCGAGCGTCGTGCCCACGACGACCGCGGCGAGCGACTCGAACTTCGCCGCGAGCATCACGGTCGCGATCTGCGTCTTGTCGCCCATCTCGGCCAGGAAGAACGCGACGACCGTGACGCCGAACACGCCCCAGCCCTTCGGAACCGCCGCGTCGTCCTCGTCGAGCGTGTCGGGCTTGAGCGCCCACAGCGCGACCGCGAAGAAAGACGCGGCGAGGATCCACCGCAGCACGTCGGCCGGGACCGCGCCGCGCACCCAGTTGCCGATCCACCCGGCGAGCGCGTGGTTGGCGAGCGTCGCAACGAAGATCCCGGCGACGATCGGCCAGGGGCGCCGGAAGCGCGCGGCGAGCACGAGGGAGAGGAGCTGGGTCTTGTCGCCGATCTCGCCGATCGCGACGACGCCCGTGGAGACGAGGAAGGCTTCCATGGCGGCAGGGGATCGGGCGGCGAGGACGGAAGGCGCCCGGACGGCCGCCCGATCCCTCGGTGGACGCACGGGGCCTCCGGTCTCGCCAGGCGCCGCTCGCGCGGACGCCGGTTGCGCCATGGACACGGGCGTCGGCCCGGCGATCCAAGTGTGTTGACGCACCCCCCTCGCGGTCGGGCGAGGGCGGCTACTCCCCGAAAGGAACCCGGATTCTACCAAACCGGCGCCCCCGGCTGCCGGCAGGACGGCCGGGGCGCCGGGCGCCGGGTGGCACAATCGCCGGAATGCGGGAACCGCCGGGGCGGTTGGCCGCTCTATCCCGGGCGCGGCCCGGGCTTGCCCCGGCCCCGGCCCGGCCCCGACCACGATGCCCACGCCCCCCCTTCACCCGCGCCGCTTGCCCCGGTGGCCGGCCGCCGCCCTGCTGGCCGCGGCCACCCTCGCGCCGCCGGCGTGGGCGGCGCCCGTCCGGACGGCGAACGTCGAGGCGGAGCTCGTCCCCGCCACGACCGCCGCCGTGCCGGGCCAGCCGGCCACCGTCGCCCTGCGCCTCGCGCACCGCGAGGGCTGGCACACGTACTGGCGGAACCCGGGCGACACCGGGCTGCCGACGACGATCGAGTGGAAGCTCCCGGCCGGCGTGCAGGCCGGGCCGATCGACTGGCCCGCGCCGCACGCGCTGGCCGTCGGGCCGCTCGTCAACTACGGCTTCGAGGGCGAGGTGCTGCTGCCCACGACGCTCGCGATCCCCGCCGATGCGAAGCCGGGCAGCGAGCTCGCGATCGCCGCGCGCGTCGAGTGGCTGGTCTGCAAGGAGACCTGCATCCCCGAAGGCGCCGATCTGACGCTCGCGCTGCCGGTCGCGCCGGCGTCGGCGCCGCATCCGCAGTGGGGCGCGCCGATCGCCGCCACGCTCGCGGCGCTGCCGAGGCCGCTCGCGGGCTGGACCGCCGAGGCGACGGGCGAGGGCCAGCGCGTGCGGCTCGTCCTTACGCCGCCGGCCGGCGCGACCGATCCGGGCAAGCTGCGCTTCTTCCCGCACGAGGAAGGGCGCATCGAGGCGTCCGGCGCGCAGGCTCTCGCGCGGGACGGCGATCGCTACGTGCTGATGCTGCCGGTCGCCTACCAGCTCGCGCCGGGCTTCACGCGCGTCGCCGGCGTCGTCACGGCGGCCAATGGCCTGGGCGGCGCGAAGGCGGCGACGATCGACGTGCCGCTCGCGGGCAGCGTCGTCGCGGGGCCGAAGCCGGTCGACACGCCCGCGCCCGCACTCGCGATCCCCGCGTCGGTCGCGCCGGCGGCCGCGTCGATGTCGCTGCTGTTCGCCGCGCTCGCGGCATTCCTCGGCGGCATGATCCTCAACCTGATGCCCTGCGTGCTGCCGGTGCTGTCGATCAAGGTGCTGGGCTTCGCCGAGCATCACGACTCGCGCGCGACGATGCGCCGCGAGGGGATGGCCTACGGTGCCGGCGTGCTCGTCACGTTCGTCGCGCTGGCGCTCGTCATGCTAGCGCTGCGCTCCGCGGGCGAACAGCTGGGCTGGGGCTTCCAGCTCCAGTCGCCGGTGGTCGTCACGCTGCTCGCGCTCCTGTTCTTCGTGCTGGGCCTCAACCTCTCCGGCGTGTTCGAGTTCGGCCAGTTCGCGCCCGCGTCGGTGCGGAGCTGGACGTCGAAGAACCGCACGCTCGACGCGTTCGGCACCGGCGTGCTCGCCGTCGTCATCGCCTCGCCGTGCACGGCGCCGTTCATGGGCGCGGCGCTGGGCTTCGCGCTCTCGCAGCCGGCGATCGAGACGATCGCCGTGTTCGTCGCGCTGGGCGTCGGCATGGCGCTCCCCTACGTGCTGCTCGCGTGGTTCCCGGCGTGGCGGCGCGCGCTGCCGAAGCCGGGCGCGTGGATGCTGCGCTTCAAGCAGCTGCTCGCGTTCCCGCTCTACGCGACGGTCGCGTGGCTCGCGTGGGTGCTGGGCGTGCAGATCGACGTCGACGCGATGCTGCGCCTTTCCGTCGTGCTCGTCGTCGTCGCGTTCGCGCTGTGGGCGTGGCACGTGTCGCGCCTCGGCGCGCCGCGCATCTGGAAGCTGCTGGCCCTCGCCGCGCTGGTCGGCGCGGTCGTGGTGGCGCGGCCGCTCGCGGCGCCGGCGATCGCCGAGCCGCCGGCCGGGAAGCCCGCGGCCTCCGGACCCTGGCAGGGCTATTCGCCCGCGAAGCTCGCCGAGCTCGCCTCGGCCGGGCCGGTGTTCGTCGACTTCACCGCGGCGTGGTGCGTCACCTGCCAGGTCAACAAGCGGCTCGTGCTGTCCGACCCGGGGCTCATGGGCGCGTTCGCCGAGCGCAAGGTCGCGCTGGTCCGGGCCGACTGGACCCGCCGCGATGCCGACATCACCCGGGCGCTCGCGGCGCTGGGCCGGAACGGCGTCCCGGTCTACGTGCTGTACCGGCCGGGCCGGGAACCTTTGCTGTTGCCCGAGGTTCTGACGACGCGGATCGTGATGGACGCGCTGGCGACGCTGTGAGCGGCCCGTCCCCTTCAATGGCATTGTTCAATGGGGTCAGACTCGATTGTGTTCAATGGGGTCAGACTCGATTGGATTAAAGCGGGGTCAGGCCCTGATTCCGGAACTCCAATTCAATGGGGTCAGACTCGATTGGATTGAAGCGGGGTCAGACCCTGATTCCGGAACTCCGGCCGGCGGCGGCAGTCAGAGACAGTGAACCTTGAAGGGCGCGGCGCGATCACCGCCGCGTGGGTGAGGCAACAGGGCCGGGAGACCGGCCCTTTGCTTTGGGCGCCGCGCGTCCCCATGGACACGTCCCGGAGCGGCTTGGGGGCGGTCGGGCAAGACGGGTAGCATGGCGACATGCCCCTCGAAACCTGGCTCGCCTTCTTCGCCGCGTCCTGGCTCATCAGCCTGTCGCCGGGCGCGGGCGCGATCTCGTGCATGGCCGCCGGCATGCGGTACGGCTACGCGCGCGCGTTCTGGAACATCGTCGGCCTGCAGTTCGGGATCCTGTTCGTCCTTCTGATCGTCGCGCTGGGGCTGGGCGCGGTCATCGCGGCGTCGACGACGCTGTTCACGGCGATCAAGTGGCTGGGCGCCGCCTATCTCGTCTACCTGGGCGTCCAGCAGTGGCGCGCGCCGAGCTCGCCGGCGGCGTCCGACGATCCCGGCGACGACACCCACGGGTCGCCGAAGCGGCTGCTGGCGCGCGGCTTCCTCGTCAATGCGACCAATCCGAAGGGCATCGTGTTCATGCTCGCCGTGCTGCCGCAGTTCATCGACCCGCACGCGCCGCAGCTCGTGCAGTACCTGATCTGCGCCGGCACGCTGTTCTTCACCGACCTCGTCGTGATGAGCGGCTACACGGGCCTCGCGGCCAAGGTGCTGAAGCTCCTGCGCGAGCCGCACCACGTGCGCTGGGTCAACCGCTCGTTCGGCGGACTGTTCGTGGCCGCGGGGGCGGTGCTGGCGACGTTTCGCCGGGCGTGAGCGGCGCCGGGCCGGACCCACGGAACCGCGGCGCACGCGGAACGGCCTTCAGGCCGAGAAAGGTCGCGCATTGTGCGGGAAGGGCGTCGGGCTGACGCCCGGCCCACGGCTATTCCGCGAACGCCGCCTCCATCTCGCGGCGGAACCGCACGGTCTCGTCGTTCGGATCGAACTCGACGTCGTCCCAGCGCACCGCGGCGTGCGCGGCGACTGCGCGCTTGAACTTCACGCCGTGCGCGAGCCCCAGCGGCAGGGCGCCCATGCGCAGCGACGCCGCCGCGGGCGCGAGCTTCCCGTAGACCGTGTAGCCGCCTTCGCCGTCGAGCGTCTCGCCTGGGTGAAGCGCGCGCTTCGCGGTCGCGACGACGTCGCCGCGCCAGCCGGTCGCCGAGCCGGTGGGTTCGCCGCGCAGTCCGGCCGACGCGACCGAGATGCCGAGCTCGAGCCCGATCGCGTGCGTCGGCTTGTACATCGCGCTGTAGCGCCCCGACGGGTCGGTCGGGAAGCCGTACTCGCCGAAGCAGCGACGCACGTAGTCCTCGCCCTGACGCGCGCCGGCGCGAAACGTGACGTAGACGCCCCAGCGCAGGTCGCGGAACACGGGACGCCCGTCGCGCTCCAGCGAGCTGATCACCTCGACCTGCCCCACGTGCTCGAGGTGGCCGCCTTCGTCGCGCGGCCTGAGCACGCGCGGCAGGTCGTCGACGCCGCAGGGCGGGAACGCGAGGCCGCCGGGGGCTGGCGCGAGGCCCGTCGCGTTCGCGACCGCCGCCATCTCGATCGCGCTCTTCGTGCCGTCGAGGAACGAGTTGAACATCTGCGCGTTGAAGTCGCCCGACGCGACCTGCTCGGGCGTGAAGCCGTAGTGCGGCCACACGGTCGCGGGCGTCGACTCGTGGTAGGCGGGCAGGTACTTGGTGCCCTTGCCGGCCGCGACGACCTCGAAGCCGGCCGCGCGGCACCAGTCGACCAGCTCGCAGATGAGCGCGGGCTGGTCGCCGTACGCGAGCGAGTAGACGATGCCGGCCTCTCGCGCGCGCCGCGCGAGCAGCGGGCCCGCGAGCGCGTCGGCCTCGACGTTCACCATCACGACGTGCTTGCCGTGCCGGCAGCACGCGAGCGCGTGGCGGATGCCCGCCGACGGGCTGCCGGTCGCGTCGATGACGATCTCGACCTCGGGCGCGGCGATCGTCGACGGCGTGTCGTCGGTGACGCAGGTCGTGCCGGCGCGCCCGGCCTCGGCGATCGAGCGCGCCGCGTAGCATTCGGCCGGCCACCCGACGCGGGCGAGCGAGGCCTTCGCGCGGTCCGGCGCGAGGTCGGCGATCGCGACGACGTGGATGCCCGGCGTGTGCTTCGCCTGCGCGAGGTACATCGAGCCGAACTTGCCCGCGCCGATCAGCGCGACGCGGAGCGGGCGGCCGGCGGCGGCGCGCTCCCCGAGCATCCGGTGGAGGTTCATCGTTCGTTCTCCCGGGGACGCACGTCGACGCCGGCCTCGGCGAGCGCCGGCGCGAGCGCCTCGAAATGCGGGACGAGCCGCGCGTGCAACCCCACGGCGCGCGCCGCCTCGACGTTGATCCGGTTGTCGTCGACGAAGAGCGCGCGCTCCGCGGCGACGCCGAGCGCGTCCAGCACGTGCTCGAAGTAGTCGGCGTCGGGCTTGAGCCTGCCCACCATGAACGACGGGAAGTTGCGGTGGAACATCGCCGGCAGATCCCAGTCGCGCGCGAACCGGCGCCAGTGCAGCTCGTTCGTGTTCGAGAGCGAGGCGAGCGTGTAGCGCGGCGCGAGCGAGGCGAGCAGCGCGCCGGCGCCGGGGTGCAGCGTGCGCGGCCACCACGCGAACTCGCCGAGGAAGGTCTCGGCGTCGACCGGCAGCCCGAACTCGTCGACGATCGCGTCGGCGAAGGTCTCGCGGCTCGTGCGCCCGGTCTCGTAGCCGCGCACGGCGGGCGAGGCGAGCCAGCGGCGCCACAGCTCCCCGGTCGTGCCGAGCCCCGGGCTCCATTCGAGCATGCGCTCGACGCCGGCCAGCTCGATCATCACGCCGCCGAGGTCGAACAGGATCGCTTCGAAGCGCGCCATCGACGGCCCGGTCCTCAGTGCAGCGCGACCACGAGGCCGACCGGCACGAACAGCACCGACATCGCGTTGCCGATCAGCACGATCGAGGCGACCTTCGCCGGCTCCTGGCGGAACTGTTCGGCGACCATGAAGTTGAGCACGGCCGGCGGCAGGCAGCCGAACAGGAACAGGAGCCCGGTCTGCTGCGCGTCGAGACCCAGCACCGGCGCGAGCAGCCCGGCGCACGCGAGGCCCGTGAGCGGGCAAACGAGGCCGCCGATGACGCCGAGCCGCGCGTCGGACCAGCGGATCGCGGTCATGCGCACGCCCAGCGACAGGAGCATCAGCGGGATCATCGCGTCGCCGACGAGCTTCAGCGTCACGGTGGCGACCTCCGGCATCGGCGGATGCGCGACCGCGAACGCGAAGCCCGCTACGGTCGACCACACCATCGGGTTGCGCAGCAGGCTGCCGAACCGCGCGTGGTGGTCGATGATCCAGACGCCCAGCGTGAAGTGCAGCAGGTTGCTGATCGTGAAGAGCGCGACCATCGCGGTGAATCCCGCGTCGCCGAACGCGAGGACCGCCAGCGGCAGCCCGAGATTGCCGCAGTTGTTGAACATCATCGGCGGCACGAACGTGCGGTGGTCCTCGTGCAGGAGCTTCGCGAACGGCCACGCGAGCAGCCCCGAGCCCAGCACGATGCCGATGCTGCCCGCGATCAGCAGCCGGTTCTCCCACAGGTCGAACGACTTCGACGCGAGCGCCGAGAAGATGAGCGCCGGCGCGAGCACGTTCATCGACAGCCGGTTGACGACCGACATGTCCGGCTTCGCGCGGCGCCCCCAGAACCAGCCTAGCGCGACCACGGCGAACACCGGGAGGATGATGCCGAGGAGGCGTTCGAGCATCAGGGATCAGGGATCAGGGATCAGGGATCAGGGGCCGGGGACCGGAGAGCGGAGAGCGGAGACCGGAGACCGGAGACCGGAGACCGGAGACCGGGGGAGCAAGGGTCGAGGTGTCGAGGGGCCGGGCGGAGGAGTGCCGGGTGCGGCTGCGCGACGATGTCCTGATCCCTGATCCCCGATGCCTGATCCCTGCTACAGGATGTACTTCGCCAGGTTGTCGTCCCCCGCGATCCCCGCGAGCCGCG